>Ga0209372_1000020_pt1 | contig 112908 bp, 86 predicted proteins | sample AgamicAtPe_FD_187170 | JGI IMG/M metagenome (GOLD analysis project Ga0209372, IMG submission 187170) | Agave microbial communities from Guanajuato, Mexico - At.P.e (SPAdes) (version 2) | ecosystem: Host-associated > Plants > Phyllosphere > Phylloplane/Leaf | place: Guanajuato, Mexico... | reverse complement strand
ACTTTCACCTCTTTTATAAAAAGATTTATGGCTATTTATGGAATATATAATATTATATATGCATTTTAATTACTAGTTTATAAGGATATAAGGATATAAGGATATAAGGATATAAGGATATAAGGATCAAGTCTTCTATTATTTTAGGTCATGTTGGTATAACCAAAGTACCATATAAAAAAATCTATTAAGCTTTGCTTTGTCCTCCTATTTAAATTACATTAATATCAAGGAATAATAGGGCCTGGAGGACAAACGATCTTTACATTATCATTTCTAGTTGCTGAGATACTATAAATTTGTTTTAAATGTAAATGACAAACAACTGTCTTTCATCATAATTACTACAGGCTCAGGCTCTATTACTATTATTACTATAGTATCTAATGCTCCTTTTTTAAAAGCATAGTAAGTAAAATGTATAGGAGGGAGATAGACTTATATATATTGATAAATAGTGATTTATATACTTATTTTTCATAGTTTCAGAAGTTAAAATATGTTTCTTTGTGTTTTTATAATTATTATTGTATATATTGCTATATTTAATGGCTTTAATAAAGGTCTAATTAACAACTGTATCTAAAATCATGCCGCATCCTAAAAGAAAAAAATCAAAGTCCAAAAGAGATAAGAGAAGAACTAATCATAAAATAATACTACCTCAGTTAACTAGCTGTCCTTTAACCAAACAAATACATTTATATCATCGTGCTTATTGGTACGATGAGCTTCTTTTTTATAGAGGTAAAGTTATATTAAAAAAGGCTGATACTAATATAAAGTAATATTAAATCTTTTAAAGATGATGGATCGTATATATTACTAATAACTATAAATTTATAGTTTGGGGATGAAAGAGGCTTGCAATTAATCCTGGTAAAAAATACAGCAACTCTTATTGAAATTTTATGTCTGTTGGATTAGATATTTTTAAAAAATATGAAGTAAATTTCTAGGCCCCGTAACTTAATGGATAGAGTCTCTGACTACGGATCAGAAGTGTGCGAGTTCGATTCTCGCCGAGGTCTCTTTAGTAGACCGAGGTATCTTTAGTAGACCGAGGTATCTTTAGTAGACCGAGGTATCTTTAGTAGAATAAAAGGGCCATCTAACAGAAAACAAACATAAATTTATTATTACTAATTTAGTTATTAAAACTATACTAAACATGAAAGAAATCACCTTTCGCCAAGCTATTACTGAAGCAATGAGCGAAGAAATGAGAAAAGATCCAAGTATATATTTAATGGGAGAAGAAGTGTCTGAATATAATGGGGCGTATAAAGCTTCCAAAGGAATGTTGGCTGAATTTGGTGATAAAAGAATAATAGATACTCCAATTTCAGAGCTCGGGTTTTCAGGTCTTGGTATTGGGTCAGCTATGAATGGGTGTAGACCTATTATAGAATACATGACCTTTAACTTCTCTTTAGTGGCAATAGACCAAATTATTAATAATGCTGCAAAAATACGTCAGATGAGTGGAGGGCAATGGATGATCCCTATAGTATTTAGAGGACCAACAGGATCAGCAGGACAACTAGGAGCAACTCATTCTCAAGCATTTGAAAGTTGGTATGCGAGTTGTCCTGGGTTAAAAGTAGTAATTCCTTCAGATCCTTTTGATGCGAAAGGCCTTTTAAAGGCAGCTATTCTAGATAATACTCCTGTTATATTTATGGAATCTGAGCAAATGTACGGAGATAAAATGATGATACCTAAAAATGAGTATATCTTACCTATTGGCAAAGCTAATGTGAAAAAAGAAGGAAGAGATGTAACTTTGGTTTCTTTTGGAAAAATAATGAAAGTAGCGTTATCAACGGCTAAAAATTTAGAAAAGGAAGGATTAGAAGTAGAAGTGATTGATTTGCGTACTATTAGACCTCTTGATCATGAAACTATTCTAAAATCTGTAAAAAAAACTAATAGATTGGTTGTGGTTGAGGAGGCGTGGCCATTTTGTTCCATTGCATCAGAGATTTCTTATATTGTCCAGAAAAAGGCCTTTGATTATCTAGATGCTCCAATTGAAAAAATAAATGTACCAGATGTTCCAGCTCCTTATGCCCCAAATCTTATTGATATTTGGTATCCAAATGTAGATCAAGTATCTAAGGCAATAAATAAAGTATTATATTTGTAATATTTGCAATTTGTCCGTCCTTTGACGTAGTGACTCAAAAAGAATAACAGCCACTGCATTACTAACATTTAAAGAATCTATACTTCCATACATTGGAATTTTTAATAGTCTATCGGAGATTTTAGTCCACTGACTAGATAATCCTAGAGATTCATTTCCTATTATAATGGCAACACCTGTCTGTAAATTATTTTCGTAAAGGTTAATGGTATTTTCTTTAATAGACGTAGCTAAAATATTAATTACTGTTTTTTTTAACCATTTAATAAGCTTATCTGATTGATAGATGATTATTTTATGCAAAAAAATAGTCCCCAAACTAGACCTAATTACATTATAATGAAAAATATCTGTTTTAATTTCATCTAAAATGATAGCATCTGTTCCTATAGCATCTGCACTTCTTAAAATTGCTCCGAAGTTACCTGGCTTTTCAAGACCAACTAGAATTAAAATAATAGGGTTTTTAGGTAATTTAAGTTCTTTTATAGACAGATTATGACTATGAAAAGTAGCTATAATTCCTCCACTCCCCTCTCCATAAGAAAGCTTTTTAAATACACTAACATTTGCTTCTATAATAAATGGAAACTTGTTTTCTATCGAAAATATCGAACTACAATCTTTTTTGTAAATGAAAAGTTCATGAGGCCTATATTTTTTAAGTGCCATTTTAATTTCTTTTTGTCCTTCCACTATAATAATCTGTTGTTGAGATAGGAAGTGGTTTTTGTTTTTTAATCTAAGAAACTCTTTTACTTTAGTATTATTAGTACTGAATATTTTTATTTTCAACTAGGTATTCTGCTATTTGCACTGCATTTGTAGCCGCTCCTTTTCGTAGATTGTCTGCTGCTACAAAAATATTTAGTGTCTTTTCATAAGAAAAATCCCTTCTTAGTCTACCTACCAATACTTCATCAGTGTTATAAGACTTTAGCTGCATTGGATAATCATTCCCTATTATATCGTCCTGGACCTTAATCCCTGAAGTTTTACTTAAAAGTCTCTTTAAATCTTCTATATCAAAGTCTTTTTCAAATGTAATATTTACACTCTCAGCGTGTCCACCAAAAACTGGTATCCGAACTGAAGTTGTAGTAACTTTGATAGAATCTACGTCCATAATTTTTATGGTTTCCTTTATAAGCTTGAGTTCTTCTATGGTATATCCTTTATTTTCGATAAGATCGCATTGAGGTAAAGAATTTTGAAAGATAGGATGTGGATAAATTCTTTCTGTAGATAATCCTTGACTATCTGCTATAAACTGATCTATTGATTTTTTACCTGTTCCTGTAATAGACTGATAAGTAGAAATCACTATACGATTTATTATATATTTTTTATGCAGAGTGTTTAGAATTATTACGAGCTGTATTGTAGAACAATTGGGATTAGCAATAATTTTATCTTTCGTGGAAAGAATATGAGCATTTATTTCCGGTACAATAAGTTTTGTTTTAGAGTCCATTCTAAATGCAGAAGAATTGTCTATAACAATCGACCCTCTGCGTGCAAATAATGGAGCCCATTTTTTAGTAATTTCCGGATCTGCTGAAAAAAAGGCTACTTCAGGAGAAAGACAAATTGCTTGTTCTAAATCTATGAGGACATGCTTTTTATCTTGAAAAAATACTTCTTTGCCTAAAGATTGATCAGAAGAAACAGCTAATAACTCTTTAATAGGGAAATTTCTATCTTCTAATACCTTTAGAATTAACCCTCCAACCAGACCACTAGCTCCTATAATAGCAACTCTCATTTAAAAAAAATCTTATACTTTCGACCCAAATTATCTATTGTAGTTTTAATAGAGAGTAAGTCTTTACTTTTATATCTGTATTTATGAAATAAAGATTATTCTATTTTAAGCGTGTTTGTCACAGTATTAGCGTAAAGGGAGACAGAAAACATACCAACTATCAAACAGTAATTTTCTATATTAGAAAACGATAAATATACATAATATCAAGTAAAAAATATCTTAAAACCTGAACAATCTTTAACTCAACAGACTTCTAGAGAAGTTAATTTTTTTTCGTAAGGTGATGGTGAACAGTACATCTATTTCAATACCTAATATCGTTAAACAGGCATTATCTATTCTTTAGTAAAAAAGATGGGAAATGGTAAAGTTCCGGCTTATTAATATTTTTGGAGTCTTTGTTCGTTGTGATCTTGTAGCAGAAAAAAACAGTAGATAATATTGTCGTTATCTTAATCTTAATGGTATATTATTTGAGCTTTTGCGTGATGGTAGCAGGGATAAACAATAAAATGCAATGACAAAAAAGTCATAAAATTGGAGTATTATTTATGTTTATGAGAAAGAATTTTTCATTGACGCTCAAAGATATACTGGGGTATAGTAATAAAGAAGCTTTTTTGCTGGGGCATGGTGAAATGAGTACGGAGCATCTTATATTAGGAATCTATCGGATGGGAGAGGGAAAAGCAATAGAAGTTTTAAACTTTTTGCAAGTTGATTTAACAAAGATAAAAAAACAAATAGAAATCAAAGATAATTTACGTAATTTAAATTTGGAAAATAAAATATGTAAAACTGAGATGACTCAACAAGTAGAACGTATTTTAAATACGACCTTTCTAGAAGCAAAGATTTTTAAGTTTAGAGTTAGCAACACTGCTCACTTATTGTTAAGTGTATTTAGAGATGAAAATGATCCTATTACTAAGGTTTTCAGTAGTTTTAAAATTAATTATGATAAATTAATGAAAAAAGTTAATATACAGAATTACTACCAAAATACCAAAATCACAGAATCATTCAGACAAAGTAATTCTTCAGACTATAAAAATAAAATTATAAGCACTCCAGTGCTAGATAACTTTTGTAGAGATCTAACATTGATGGCTTTACAAGGAAAAATTGATCAAGTTGTCGGTCGTGAAAAAGAGATAGAACGAATATGTCAAATTCTTAGTAGATTAAAAAAAAATAACCCTTTGCTGATTGGAGAAGCTGGTGTAGGAAAAACCGCTATTGCAGAGGGTCTAGCGTATAGAATTGTAAAAGGGAAGGTTTCGCGGTTGCTTTATCAAAGAAAAATATTTATGTTAGATCTGGCTAGCCTAGTTGCTGGAACAAAATTCAGAGGACAGTTTGAAGAACGTATTAAAGCATGTATGAATGAATTATTGATAAACAAAGATATTATACTATTTATTGACGAAATCCATACGATAATAGGAGCGGGAGGAGCGCAAGGATCATTAGATGCCTCTAATATTTTTAAACCTGCTCTCGCTAAAGGAGAGTTACAATGCATAGGCGCTACCACTTTAGATGAATATAGAGAATATATAGAGAGAGATGGGGCTCTCTCTCGTAGATTTCAAAACATTATTATAAACCCTACTTCTTCAGAGGAAACTATAGTAATACTTAATAATATTAAGACTCAATATGAAAATCACCATAATGTCTTTTATACAGATCAATCTATTGAAGCGTGTGTAAATCTAACGAAACGTTACATTCCAGAGAGATATTTTCCTGATAAAGCAATAGATGTTCTAGATGAAGCTGGTTCTGTAGTGCATATGATAAATTTAAAGGGTTTTAACGACATTATCATATTAGAAAAAAAAATAAAATGCTTTAGAGATAAAAAACATAAAATGATTAAAAATAACAATTATGAAGAGGCAGTACAACTAATGAAAAAGGAAAAAAAAATAGAAAAAGAACTAATAAAAGCAAAGGTAAATTTGGAAAAAACCTATAAAGATAATTGTGAAATGGTTAATGAAAATAATGTTGCTCAAGTAGTATCTATAATGACTGGAATTCCAGTAGGAAGAATAGTAAAGTCAGAAATGAAAAAACTTATTAATATGTATGATCTTATCAAGAGACGTCTTATTGGGCAAGATGAAGCAGTAGAAAAAACTATTAGGGCAATACAAAGAAATAGAGCAGGACTAAAAGATCCTTATCGTCCTATTGGGATTTTTATATTTTTGGGGCAAACTGGTGTAGGGAAAACTCAATTAGCAAAAATCCTTGCGCAAGAATTTTTCGATAGTGAAGATGCCTTGATCCGAATTGACATGAGTGAATATATGGAAAAATTTTCTGTTTCTAGATTAATTGGTGCTCCTCCAGGTTATATTGGTTATGAAGAAGGTGGACAGCTTACTGAGGCAGTGCGTCGGAAGCCTTATTCAGTAATCCTTCTTGATGAGCTTGAAAAGGCTCATCCAGATATATTTAACCTTTTATTGCAGATGATGGATGATGGAAATATAACAGATAGTTATGGTAAGAGAATTGATTTTAGGAATACTATTATAATTTTTACTTCTAATATAGGCACACGTGAATTTACAGAGTTTGGTAAAGGTATTGGATTTGAAACATCTTATGAAAAAAATAATAAGGATAATCATCTTAATAATTCTATTAAAACTAAATTAAAAGAAGTCTTTTCTCCAGAATTTATTAACAGAATTGATGATATTATCATTTTTAATTCGCTGAAACGTAGAGATATTTGTATGATTCTTGATTTAGAAGTAAATAAAATAATCAACAGAATGTTTGAATTAGGTTATGTTCTACATTTTTCAAAAGAAGCTAAAAACTTTATTGCAGATAAAGGTTATGATAAAAATCATGGCGCTCGTCCATTAAAAAGAGCTTTACAAAAGCTTGTCGAAGACTTAATCTCTGAAAAAATTATCCATGATAATATTAGCAAGGGAGATGCTCTGATTTTAAGAAATTATAATAATAAAATTATTTTATCTACTTTAAAAAAAGCTATTCGCTTTAGTCTTTAGTTTTTTTTCTCATGTTGCTTTTTTAAACGTATTCCTGGTTCTTCATAAGTTCTGGTATTTTTACCTCCACCTCCAAATAAAAGAAGTGAAGTATGATTATATGATTATCATGATTAATTTACTAATTCCAAAGTTTCCTACATTTACAAAATCCATAAAACATATTTAATACTTTTATAATATTTTTATATATTTGTTTAAATATAGAATTCTTCTATAGAAGATAAGGTAAACAAAAATCAAAATTCCTTAGAAAAATTTTAGACGATGTAATGATTTAAAGAATATATTAGACAAAAATGAAAGAGGAATTTAGAAAATACGCAATAAAAGATCGTAGCATAAATAGTATATTAATTGATCAATATATAACCTCTATGACGCCTTATATTGTTGAAGAACGTAAATTTAATGTAGCTCAAATGGACGTATTTTCTCGTTTGATGATGGATCGTATTATATTTCTTGGAACTACTATTGATGAACAAGTGGCTAATATTATTCAGGCCCAGCTTTTATTTTTACAATCGCTTGATTCATTCAAAGAGATACAGATTTATATTAATTCAACTGGGGGAAGTGTTTATGCGGGCCTCGGAATTTACGATACAATGCAAATATTAAAGCCAGATATAACAACAATTTGTACGGGTATAGCTGCTTCTATGGCAGCTATCTTATTATGCGCCGGTACTAAAGGTAAGCGGTCTGCATTAAAACATGCTCGAATAATGATACACCAGCCATTAGGTGGAACTAATGGTCAAGCATCTGATATTGAAATTACAGCAAGAGAGATTGGAAAGCTAAAAAAAGAGCTTTACCAGATAATAGTTCACCATTCTGGTCAAAATTATTCTAAAGTAGAAGAAGACTCTGATAGAGACTACTGGATGACTTCCAGTGAAGCTAAAGATTACGGAATGATTGATGAGGTTCTTGTTCCAACTGTTAAAAACAATTTATTTTAATTTTATTTGTGGTAATAGATTTTATAGATTTTATATAGTGATCAAAATGAAGCAGGTTTATTGTTATCTGGTTTAGAAGTAGAAGGTAATGTCTGTGCTTATTGCATTGAGCAACTGATACAGGAACTAAAATGATTCATGAAAAATACTCTTCAATATAAAAAATACGGAGACTTTCCTCATACTAAAAGTCCTAAAGAGCTTAAGTCTTTTATAGATAGGTATGTGATAGGGCAAGAAGAAGCTAAAAAAGTATTATCAGTTGCCGTCCACAATCATTATAAGAGATTGGCTGCTTCTTTAGAGATAGACAAATCAAATATTCTCCTAATAGGAGAAACAGGTACAGGAAAAACTCTTTTGGGTTGGAGCATTTCTAGGTTTTTAAAAGTACCCTTTACTATCGTAGATGCTACTATCTTAACTGAAGCAGGTTATGTAGGAGAAGATGTAGAAAGTATATTAACGCGGTTACTTCTAGCAGCTGATTATGATGTATCTGCAGCTGAAAAAGGTATTGTATTTATTGATGAGATTGATAAAATATCTCGTAAAAGTGCTCATTCATCTATTACTAGGGATGTTTCTGGTGAAGGAGTACAACAAGCACTACTCAAAATTATTGAAGGATCTGTAGTAAACGTTCCCCCTGACGGAGGACGTAAACACCCAGAAAAACCAATGATCTCTATAGACACGCACAATATTTTATTTATTGCAGGAGGCGCCTTCAACGGATTAGAAAATATTATTAAAAAGCGTCTAAATAAGAGATTATCATCAATAGGTTATAACAATTGTCAACCCCAATGCTCATATATAACTGATCTCTTACAATATACAACACCAGCAGATTTAAGATACTTTGGTCTTATTCCAGAGCTAATTGGAAGGCTACCTATCATAACCTATATGAATTCTCTTGATATAAATTCACTTTATCGAATAATGATAGAACCAAAAAATGCGCTAATAAAACAATATCAAAAATTATTTGCAATGGACGGTGTTCATTTAAAAGTTACAGACAAGGCTATTCGCAGAATAGTAGAAAAAACTCTAAAGATTGGATTAGGTGCAAGAGGATTAAGAAATATGTGTGAGAAAATTTTTAATGATTTTTTATTTTATATAGAAAACTTACCTGCTATACTAGAAATCGATGAAAATATTGTAGATAATAAATTTAAAAAATTCTTTAGAAAGTGAAATTAACACCTTTGATGAGACAATATCATCAAATAAAATCACGCTATCCTGACGCATTGTTATTATTTCGTGTAGGTGATTTTTATGAAACATTTGAAGATGATGCTATTAAATGTTCCGAATCTTTAAACATAGTATTAACCAATCGTTCAGCTACAAAATTAGCAGGATTTCCTCATCATGCACTTAATAATTTTTTACCTAAACTCGTGCAAGCAGGCTATCGTGTAGCTATTTGTGATCAATTGGAAGATCCTAAAAAAACAAAGGGTATTGTAAAACGAGGAATTACCCATTTAATAACTCCAGGATTAACATTAAATGATCAAATATTGCAAGCAAAATCAAATAATTTTTTAGCTGCACTTCATTTTGAAAAAGAAAAATCCGGAATAGCATTTCTAGATATATCTACTGGAGAATTCCTAGTTGCTGAGGAAAAAAATTCCTATGTTAAACAACTTATAAAAAACTTTTCTCCAAGAGAGATAATTTTTCAAAAGAAAGATAAAGATAAAGTTGAAGAATTACTGGAAAATAACCTTAAAACAGTTTCTTTTACTATGGATGATTGGGTTTTTCAATACGAAAACGCTTATGAAAAATTAACTAGACATTTTAAGACACATTCTCTTAAAGGGTTTGGGATAGAAAATCTTAAGTATGCAATCATAGCAGCTGGTGTAATATTGTATTATCTAGATCATACTCATAATTCTAAAATTAGACATATCTCTTCTTTACGTAAAATTGATTCTGATAAATATGTTTGGATGGATGACTTTACTATCAAAAGTCTTGAGATATTAGAGTCTAATAATTCTAATGGACGCTCTCTTCTAGAAGAATTAGATAGTACTTTGACTTTTATGGGCGCTAGGCTCTTAAAACGTTGGATTATTATGCCAATTAAAAATCTTTCTACCATATATGCTCGTTATAACTTAGTTGAAGCTTTGATAAGAAGTAATATTGATATGAAGCTCACTAAATTTTTAAAATCGTTAGGTGATATAGAGCGATTAACTACAAAAGTAATTATTGAGCGTATTACCCCAAGAGAATTATTTAATCTTTCTCATTCTCTTGATGTAATGGAAAATATTAAGAAGTTATTGTCTTCTTCTAATGAAGATCGATTAAATAGATACTCTAATAAATTTCCTTACTTAAAACCATTGTGTAATACAATAAGTAAAATTCTACATTCAGATCCAACTCATCAACTTGGCAAAGGAAATGTAATTGCTTCAGGCGTATCTAAAGAACTAGACGAATTACGAGCTTTGGTTTCTTCATTAAAAACTAATTTAGAATGTCTCTGCTTACGTGAAAAAAAAAGAATAGGTATTCCTATAAAAATTTCATTTAACAATGTTTTTGGGTATTATATAGAAATACGTAATCTATACAAAGATAAAATCCCAAAAGAATGGGTACGTAAGCAAACCTTAGTAAATGCTGAAAGATATATTACTGAAGAGCTTAAATCACATGAAACAAAAATTTTAGGAGCTTCAGATAGAATTTTTTCTCTTGAAAAAGACTTATTTCAGAACTTAGTTCGTTATGTAGGAAAATATTTTATAGATTTACAAAAAGTATCTAAACTTATTGCTTATTTAGATGTATTATTTTCTTTTGCACGGAATGCAAATAATAATAAATACGTACGACCTATTATTAATAATAGCATGAATTTATATATTAAAAAAGGTCGTCACCCAGTCATTGAAAGAAACCTGCGTAGTAGGACAAATTATGTTGCTAATGATTTATTTATGAATCATGTATCATCCCAAATTATTATAATTACTGGCCCCAATATGGCAGGAAAATCTGTTGTCTTAAGACAGACGGCTTTAATTGTTTTAATGGCACACTTTGGAAGTTATGTCCCTGCTCAATATGTTTACATAGGATATTTTGATAAAATTTTTAGTAGAGTTGGAGCTTATGATAATATTTCGCTAGGTGAGTCAACGTTTATGGTAGAAATGAATGAAACGGCAAGTATTCTTAATAATATGTCAAAGAGAAGTCTTATAATATTAGATGAAATAGGTAGGGGAACGAGCACCTATGATGGCTATTCAATTGCATGGGCTGTAGTTGAATATATTCATGATCATCCAAAAAGACCAAAAACTCTCTTTGCAACTCATTATCATGGACTACATAAAATGGCAAATATCTTCAAGAGAGTAAAAAATTTTAACGTATCAGTACGGGAAAGAGATGGCAATGTGATTTTTTTGCGTAAGTTAATTCCTGGAGAAAGTAAACATAGTTTAGGTCTTCATGTAGCGAAATTGGCCATGATGCCTCCTATCGTATTAAAAATAGCGAAAGAAATATTAGAGAAGCCATTCAATGATTAATACGCGGGAATAGCTTAATTGGTAAAGCGTTAGCTCGCCAAGCTGAATATCGCGGGTTCGAGTCCCGTTTCTCGCTTTTATATAGGTCTAGGTGGTGAAAGTGGTAAACACGCAGGACTTAAAATCCTGTTTTTTGCGGGTTCGATCCCCGTCCTGGACACAAAAACCAATCCAAAACTTGTGATCTTCACTATTATAACATAATAATGTGACATGAATGTCATATATGATGTCTATATTTGTGTATATAATATTTATATGATTTTTTTTATTAAAAAGGAACGAAAATTATATATAGAAAGTTTTGGTTGTCAAATGAATTTATCTGATAGTGAAATTATTTTCTCTATATTAGCTGAAGAAGGCTTTGTTACATATTCTAATATATATGATGCTGATTTAATTTTATTAAATACTTGTTCTATTCGTGAAAAAGCTGAAAGTAATATTCGTAGGCGTTTGATAGAATTTCAATACATAAAAAATAAGAAGCCTACCGTAATTATAGGGATCTTAGGCTGCATGGCAGAGCGACTTAAGAAGATATGGCTGGAAGAAGAACGAATAGTAGATTTAGTAGTAGGCCCTGATTCTTATCGAGCCCTACCAATAGTGTTAAGCCAGGTAGAAGATGGGAAAAGTTCTATTAACGTTATCTTCTCAAAGGAAGAGAATTATGCAGATGTTAGTCCGGTTCGTCTAGGAGACAATGGAATTACAGCGTTTGTTAGTATTACAAGAGGATGTGATAATATGTGTAGTTTCTGTGTTGTTCCGCTAACAAGAGGAAGGGAGCGTAGCAGAGATCCTACTACTATTATTAAAGAATGCCAAAAGTTATATATCAGTGGATATAAAGAGATTACTTTGTTAGGGCAAAATGTAGACTCATATTTTTGGTATGGAGGGGGAATTAAAAAAGATTTTTCAAAGGCATCTCATATTCAAAAGGCGACCTATTTAAATTTTTCAGACTTACTTGAATTAGTAGCTCGCTCTGTTCCCAAAATGCGAATTCGTTTCTCTACCTCAAATCCTCATGATATCTTAGAAAGTGTATTGAACGTTATTTCAAATTATCCTAATGTTTGTAAATGTATACATTTACCATTGCAATCAGGTAGTACTAGAGTATTAGAGTTAATGAATAGGAGATATACTAGTGAAAAATATGTATCTTTGATAAGGAAAATACGTAAAACAATTATTGATTGTGCCATTTCTCACGATATAATCGCAGGGTTTTCTGGAGAATTAGAAGAAGATCATAGGCAAACATTAAGTATAATGGAGTATGTTCGTTATGATTTTGGTTATATGTTTATTTATTCTCTAAGAGCTGGAACAAAGGCTGAAAAAAGTCTATTTGATGATGTACCTGAAGAAATAAAAAAAAGAAGATTACAAGATATTATTTATTTGCAAAAAACCCATTCATACGAATGTTTGCAAGCTCAAATAGGTAAGATTAAGGAAGTCTTAATTGAAGGAGAATCTAGAAAAAGTAAAATGTTTTGGTATGGAAGAACCTCTCAGAATGCTGTTGTTGTTTTTCCTAAAAAATCTTATAAAAAAGGAGACTGTGTAAAAGTACGTGTAAAATCATGCACATCAGCAACATTGCTTGGTCAGGGTCTTGAAATTGTTTAATCTAATGGAACACATTCAAAATATTAAACAACGTTTTAGAATCATTGGTAATGATGTAAGTTTGAATAATGCTTTAGGAAAAGCTATACAATTAGCTCCTACAGAGATAACTGTATTGGTTATCGGTGAAAGTGGGGTAGGAAAAGAGTATATTCCTAAAATTATTCATCATTTATCTCCAAGAAAACATCAATCTTATATTGCCGTAAATTGCGGAGCAATTCCAGAAGGTACAATTGATAGCGAATTATTTGGTCATGAAAAGGGAGCTTTTACAGGAGCTACTGGAGACCGTAAAGGTTATTTTGAAGTGGCAGATAAAGGAACTATTTTTTTAGATGAAGTAGGAGAATTGCCATTAACGACCCAAGTTAGACTTTTACGTGTTCTTGAATCTGGCGAATTTTTTAAAGTAGGAAGTTCAAAAATACAAAAGACAGACGTTAGGATTGTTGCAGCTACTAACGTCAATATGATTGAATCTATTCAAAAGAATCTATTTCGCAAGGATCTCTATTATAGACTCAATACGGTACAAATTTACATTCCTTCTCTTCGTTCTAGAAAAAACGATATTGGATTGTTATTTAGAAAATTTTCTCAATATTTCTCTGAAAAATATAATATGCCTCCGATAAAATTATGTCAAAAAGCAATGTCGTATATAGAAAATTATCATTGGCCTGGTAATGTAAGACAATTACGTAATCTGGCAGAGCAACTTTCTGTTGTAGAGAAACACCGCGAAATTTCGCTTAGCATAATTAAGGAATCTCTATACCCTTTTACATCAGACTCTTTTATAAAAAAAGATTTTAGAAGTGAATGTGATTTACTATATAAAATATTGTTTGACTTGCGTAAGGATCTTAACGATATTAAATCGTTGATCATGGAGTTAAGGCATTCTACTGATATTAAATCTTCATTAGAGAAAGATAGTAATACACTTTATCATTTTCCATCTAATGAGATAAACGTATCAGAATCAAAATTTTACACCAATGAAACACTATCTGATTATGAATCTTTACAAGAAAAAGAAATAGAGTGTATTCGCAATGTTCTAAATAAAAACAATGGAAAACGCAAGATAGCTGCAATAGAATTAGGTATTTCTGAACGCACTCTTTACAGAAAAATAAAACAGTATGGTCTCTAATTAAATTATGCTCTATTTATTGAAAAATTTAAAGAGGAAAACGTATAATAATTATGACAAATTATCATATTGATATATACATTTTTTCTTATAAAAAAGAATGGCATTTGATTATATAGATTTTTAATCATATTATGATCACCGTAAAAATTAAACCATTATCAGATCGGGTTTTAATAAAACCAGATTTAGCAGAAAGCAAAACTACATCAGGGATAATTATTCCTGATACAGCTAAAGAAAAACCTCAACAAGGCACGGTAGTAGCTGTTGGGATTGGAAAAAAAAATGACCCAATCACCGTTAAGACAGGTGATAAAGTTTTATATGGTAAATATTCAGGCACAGAAATGAAGCATGAAGGAGAAGAATATATGATAATGCGAGAATCTGATATTTTAGCAATCATCCAATAAAAAAATGGCAAAGTATATTAAATTTGATATAGAAGCAAGAGATAAGCTTAAAAAAGGGGTAGATGCATTAGCAAACGCAGTAAGAATTACCTTGGGTCCAAAAGGACGTAATGTTGTTTTGCAAAAATCTTTCGGAGCACCTCATGTGACTAAAGATGGAGTAACTGTGGCTAAAGAAATAGATTTAGAGGATTCTATAGAAAATCTAGGGGCACAAATGGTAAAAGAAGTAGCATCTAAAACTAATGATGTGGCTGGTGATGGAACTACGACAGCCACAGTTTTAGCTCAAGCTATTGTACGAGAAGGTCTTAAGAATGTAGCTGCTGGGGCGAACCCAATGGACCTCAAAAGAGGCATTGAGAAAGCTGTTGAATTTGTAGTCTCTGATCTTAAAAAACAATCTCAGGAAGTAGAGGTAGGAAGTAAAAAGATAGAACAGGTAGCTTCTATATCAGCTAACAACGATCGGATAACTGGTAAGTTGATTGCTGAGGCTTTTGGTAAAGTAGGAAAAGAAGGGGTTATTACAGTGGAAGAAGCAAAAAGTACAGAAACTTATGTAGATGTAGTAGAGGGAATGCAATTTGATAGAGGATATCAATCACCTTACTTTGTAACTAATACTGATAAAATGATCACTGAACTAGACAATCCTTATATTTTGTTATGTGAGAAAAAAATATCTGTTATGAAAGACTTACTTCCTTTACTTGAACCAGTAGCCCAATCTAGTAAACCTTTATTAATAATTTCGGAGGAAGTTGATGGAGAGGCATTAGCGACTTTGGTCGTTAATAAAATTAGAGGATCACTAAAAGTGGCTGCTGTAAAAGCTCCAGGCTTTGGAGATAGAAGAAAAGCAATGTTAGAAGATATTGCTATTTTGACAGGAGGAACAGTAATTTCTGAAGAAACTGGAACAAAATTGGAAGATGCAACAATTCAAATGTTAGGAAAAGCTGAAAGAGTTAGTATCGATAAAGATAATACTACTATAGTAAATGGATTTGGAGATAAAAAATATATACAATCAAGAGTAAATCAGATTAAATCTCAGATAGACAATACCACTTCAGAATACGATAAAGAAAAGCTACAAGAACGTCTTGCTAAATTAGCGGGTGGTGTGGCAGTATTATATGTAGGTGCTGCGTCAGAAGTAGAAATGAAAGAAAAGAAAGATCGTGTAGATGACGCATTGCATGCTACTCGTGCAGCTGTTGAAGAAGGTATAGTATCTGGTGGAGGTGTGGCTTTAGTGAGAAGTATAAGGGCATTACAAGACTTAAGTGGAGATAATTCAGATCAAAACACAGGAATACAAATTGTTCGCAGATCTTTAGAGGAACCGCTACGACAAATTGTCGCAAATTCAGGTGAAGAAGGCTCGGTAATTGTCTCTAAAGTATCAGAAGGAAAATATGATTATGGATATGATGCTAAAGAAGGTGAATACAAAGATATGATTTCAGCAGGAATTATAGATCCAACGAAGGTAACTAGAGTAGCGCTAGAGAATGCTGCGTCAGTGGCTGGTATGTTGCTAACGACTGAGTGTGTTATCTCAGAAATTAAAAAAGAAGAACCTACATCACCTACAATTCCAAGTAATAACGGTGGAATGATGTAAGAAGCAGGGATATGATAGAGCCAAATTATAAGTTGGCTCTATCAGAGATTATTATTTTAACTAAATTACCAGAAATCTACCTAAAACTAGTAATTCTTGGTGCAGGTTTAGGATGATTGCAAAAAATAATTTAAGGTAGTGTTAGTAGATAAAAATAACTACCATACTTTTCAACACTTTTATATCAAATAGCTACAGCATAATTATACCTGATTCTATTTACCATGAAATACGTTCTATAATAAAAAACAAAATAATCTCTATTATAGATTGAGTAATGTAAGCAGTATAGCTTCTAAGGAAGAAAAAAGATTATCATCTATTGGCTTTATTTATTATTATTTAATCTACCGGGTCTCATACTAATTTTGAACGGGACTAAATTTAATCTGCATTGATTACTGATTACTTAAGTGAACGTGATCGTTTAATTTATTTCGTAATTCGTAATAGCTGGGGTGCTGGATCTTTAAGTGATCTAAATATAAAAATTAAAATATCACTGATATTCTGAACTAGATGTCTATTACTTAATTCAGGTTACTTAATGCGATTACTAGTGAGAGTAAGTGTTAGGTGAAAAATTATGATGGCAGATAAGTTATGAAGATATCATCTATTAATTTAATTTTGGCAGCAGGTGTAAAAGGAGCTTTAACTGAAGGATTTAAATATATATTCTATAGGAAGCTTTCGTTTGATAGTTGATGAATGCAAATGCAATAGAGTAAAAATTATGAAGATCTTTTTGCAGTTGGCGATAAAAACTGAGAAAGGTTTCCTTATGATCTGTCGATGGTAGCTAAATTATCTATTCAACAAGGTCTTATTATCTGCGGTCATCAAATGATAAATTGGATCTATGGCAACTATTTATCGTAATAAAGCTGTTTGTGATTTCCCATGGGTTCCTTTTAAAGGGCTTAGCAATGAGCAGTATGTAATATACTATACTTGTTGTATTTTGTATGGTAGGGTTTAGAAATAGAATATAGTATTAACTAATTGGATAATCCAAATCCAGTATTTTAAATATAATAATAACTTACGTATTATTAAGCCTTAGTTTTAGTTTGCGTAAATAGCAATATTTCTTGTATTGAAGTTGTTCTTGTTAATAACATTACCAATCTATCTATCCAATACTGTTAATGGCTTAATTACAAATTATAAAGCACGTCAATAAACATTGCTTCATCATCTCCGTTCTCTGCTAATTGAAGTTGCTAGTTATAGAGTTATAGAGTTATAGAGTTATAGTTATTAAATTTAGTTCTGAGTATGTAAGCAATATTTTTATGGGTTTTAGTTAGTGGTAAATGTAGCAATGTAGCTTGTATATAATTTTTAGTGAGCTTAAAATAGTCTCTATAAGCTTGTCTTTTCCCATGGTTTTATCTACTTTTATATGATTATTTTTTGCACCCAACCCTCTTAAATAATTAAATAATCTAATAATCTTCATCCATTCCACTGAACTTTAATTACTGTATTGTCTTCAATAGCCTTATCGTCTTATCTGAAAGGTCTGCTTGAAAGATATTGTTTATTGTTTTATTTCTTTCTACGTATAATTTCTTGTTCTGACAAATTGTGCGTCTTGATACTTTAAGTACTATAAATAATTTTAACTACCTTTTTTCTGACAAAATTTTGTTCTTATTTCAGGTTCTTTTTCTTTAGCAAAGTTTCCGTATATTTCTACTGTCCCCATGATAATAAAAATAATAAAATCACAGACCCTGATATTGCAACAGAGGGAAAGGTAAAAAAAAACAAATCATATATTATAATATTACTATTTGCGTAATTGGACGCCTAGCTTTTTACTAAGCGTCTTTTTAATATTTTCAATAGTCTTTACTATTTTTGTTTCTGTCAAGTTTTGATTTCTATCTTCTAGATAAAAACTTAATGCGTATGATTTTGTCGAGGAATGCAAATTATTCCCCTCATACACATCAAAAAGCTGAATATCTTTGATAATTTGTATTTTTGTAGATTTAATTTTTTGATAAAGCTCTTCAAAAGAAATGCGCTTATCAAGTAATATAGCTAGATCTCTACGAGATCCTGGTAATTGAGAGATTGGTTCAAAACATATAGAATGATCTTGTATAATTTTAAAAACAATTGTGCAATATATTTCAGCATAAAAAACATCTTGGTTGATATCAAAATAATTTATTACTTTATTTTTTATGCGTCCCATTCTAAAAATAGTATTACCATTATAATAGAGCCAAAGCGCATGCTCCAATAAAATGTCTTCCTTAATTTTCTGCTGAGTATTTCTTATACCATATTTAGTTAAAATTCCTTCTATAACACCTTTAAGATAGAAAAAAGAAAATATGCCAGATGTGAATAACCAATGATCTTTATGTTCTTTTCCACTAATCATTAGTCCTAAATAATAATTTTCATTATATTTTTGTTCTATTTTTTCATATATTTTTCCCCATTCATATAGTTTTAATTTGAAATTCTTTCTCTTTATGTTAAAAGAAATTCTTTCCAGAAGTCCGAATAATAAACTTTCTCGCATAACTGCGATTTCTTTGCTTATTGGATTTAGTAATTTAACTGTGGATAATGCTGTGGTTTCTAAAAAAAAATTATAGTCATTTTTAGTAAGCGAAGAATTAACTACTTCATTAAACCCTTGCGCACCTAATAAGACAGACGTATCATTTTCAAATGATTGGAAGGTATTTTTTTGTTTTATATTTGTAGAGTAATAGAAAGTCTTAGGTAGTTTAATATATTTAAACCCATAAACACGCAGAATGTCCTCAATTAAATCTACTTCTCTATAAACATCTACTCTATAGGAAGGAACAGAAACATTAAGAGATTGCTTCCTTTCAATAAGTAGATCTATTTCTAATAATAAAATTATTTTTTTTATTGACTGTTTTGATATCTCTTTACCAAGTAAACTATGTATTTTTTTGTATCGTAAAATGGGTTTAAAATGTGGTATGTGTCTAGGATAGATATCAGTAGTTGCGTAAATATCTCCTCCTGCAATTTCTTTAATTAGAGATGCAGCCCTTTTTAAAATATAAACTATATGTTCATGATCTACCCCTCTCTCAAATAAGAATGAAGAATAGGTGATTATATCGTGTTTTTTTATACTTTTTCTTATATTTACAGCTTCAAAATAAGCACTCTCAATAAATATATCTTTTGTTGTTACCTTAATATTTGAGCCAAAGATTCCAGCTAATCCAAGAGGTTTTTTTCCATCGCAAATAATTAAATCGTTGGAACTTAGAAGAAGTTTTGCGTTTCTATTTGTATCTGCGATATTATTTTCCTGAAAAGTTTTTATGTGAATTTCTTTTCCATCTATATCTTCAACATCGAAGACATTTAATGGGTGTCCTAATTCATGCATGACAAAATTAATAATATCAATTACATTATTAATAGTATGTAATCCAATTGATAGTAAACGATGTTGTATCCAAAGAGGAGAAGGGGCTATTTTAACCCCTGAAATAATACATCCGCTATATCGTTTACATTTAGCAGTATCATTGATAGAAATAAGGAGATTATTTAAATCTTTTGACTGGAAGTGTACCACTGATGGCTTATGAAGTAAAGCTGCAAATCTTCGTCTTTTTAAGATTGAATATAATTCCCTTGCTATTCCCCAGTGACTCATAGCATCTACTCTATTAGTAGTAATTTCTATCTCAAGACAATAGTCTTTTCTAGTTTTAAAAATTTCTTTAGCATATGTTCCAGGTAATTTGTTGTTGTAAACATAAAGAATATTATTGTCTTGCAATCCTATATTTTTATAGGAACATATAAATCCATAAGAAATAATACCATGAATGTTTATTGTTTCTAGTTGTTTTTTTTTTCCAGTATTATCTAATATTTCGGTATCAGCAGTAGATATAATTACTTTTTTACCTTTATAAACAAAAATATCACCACAAATTATTTGTAAGATATGATCTTTACCAATATCTACTTGTAGAATATTAAAATTAACAGAGTAAGGATGTGTTTGAATATCACGTATCTCTCCTAATACTAGCCGCTCTATAATAATATTGTTTATTTCTTTATAACTCTCTACTTCAAGTCCACTATCTGTTAACATCTCACATATGTCTTTGATAGATAACTCAGTGTCAAGATATTGAAGTAACCAGTCATAAGATATCTTCATAATTAAGCTTGTGGAAAGGACTCTAATGTTAATCTAACGTTTGTATCTAACATTACTTATAGAAAGCTCTTTACGACCTTTTAAACGTCTTCTAGCTAAAACTTTCCTCCCTATTTTTGTTTTCATACGTTTCATAAATCCATGTGTATTTCTCTTTTTTCTGACAGAAGGTTGATAGGTTCTTTTCATTACCAATAAAAGTAAGAAAAAAAATAGATGATATAAAAAAAGAGTATGGAAGCTATCTATCATTGACAGAAGAAAAATAATTATGTATATGGTATTATCTTAGATAAAAATTCAAGGTCATCGTAAAAGGATTTACTGCAAAACAAATAAGTAAATATAGACCACACTGAATGTGATGTAGGTGTTGTTTTAAAATAAGGAACAGCTTTTTATGGAAGATGATTGGATATATTTATAGTACATAAAACCGGTGATTTAATTTATAGTAGGAAAAACTGGAATAGATTAAGATTTGAAATAATTAAAATGCTGGTTGAGTAGATAGGTGCTAATGTAGCAAAATTTTTATTCTAATATAACACTAGAAATTAGTGATAATAGAAAACTATGACGTCTTTAGTTGGAAAGAAAGCGCCTAATTTTAGAGCTAATGCTGTTATTGATGGGGGATCAATTGTTAATAATTTCTCAATTGAAAGTTTCAAAGACAAGAAATATGTCTTATTATTATTCTATCCAAAGGATTTTACTTTTGTCTGTCCGACGGAACTTCATGCTTTTCAGGAAGAATTGGCTGAATTTCAAAAGAGAAACGTTCAAGTAATTGCTATATCTACAGATACAGAATACACTCATTACGGTTGGCTCCAGTTGCCTAAAAAAAAAGGAGGAATAAAAGGAGTAACTTATCCAATTGTAGCAGATACAAATAAAACTATATCATATAATTATGGTATCCTGGCAGGAGAATGGTTTTATAATGATGAAGATTATTTAGAAAGTAGTGGAGAACTAATTGCTTATAGAGGATTATTTATTATAGATAAAAAAGGAATTGTGCGTCATCAACTAATTAATGATTTTTTTTTAGGAAGAAGCATTAATGAAGCCATTCGCATAGTAGATGCTTTACAATATTTTGAAAATAATGGAGAGGTTTGTCCTGCTAATTGGCAAAAAGAAAAAAAAGGTATGATCGCCTCTATTAAAGGAGTTGAGGATTATTTTTCTAATATTTAAAGTATTACTCTATTTTTATTATCAAACGTATTGCTTTTTATACTCTTGGATGTAAGTTAAACTTAACAGAGACTTCTTCTCTTGAAAAAAAGATTAAAAATCAAGGTTATAAGTGCGTTTCATTTAGGGAAACTGCTGACATTTATATTATTAATACATGTTCAGTAACTAAAAGTGCAGATAATGAATTTCGTAATGTGGTTAGTATTGCCTTGAAAAATAATTCTAAAGCTTTTGTTATTGCTATTGGATGTTATGCTCAAATTCAATATCAAGAAGTTGCATATATAAAAGGTGTTGATTTAGTTTTAGGAGCATCAGAAAAATTTAAAATACCAGATTATATACAATATCTCACTAAGAAAGACGTAGGAGAAATATATTCATGTGAAATTGAATCGGTAGCGGCACACGTTAACTCTTGCACTATTGGAGATAAAACTAGGGCTTTTTTAAAAATACAAGATGGTTGTGATTATCAATGTAGCTACTGTACAATACCTTTTTCTAGAGGAAAATCTCGTTCTGATAGTATTCAGAATGTATTAAAAAATGCAAAACAAATTGCTAAAAGCGGTGTTAAGGAAATTGTTTTAACTGGTATTAATATAGGAGATTACGGAAAAGTAAATATTGAAAATAAAAACCCTACTCATACATTTTTTGAACTTCTGGAGGCCTTAGATAATGTAGAACAAATAAAACGCTTACGTCTATCTTCTATAGAACCTAACTTACTAAATAATGACATTATACTATTAATAGCAAAAAGCAAAAAAATTGTTCCTCATTTTCATATCCCACTCCAATCAGGAAGTAACGAAATTCTTAGTAATATGCGTCGTAGATACCTTATAGATCTTTATAAAGACAAAGTAGAGAAAATTAAATATTTCATGCCACAAGCTTCTATAGGAACTGATGTTATAGTTGGGTTTCCAGGAGAAACCAATGAACACTTTTTAAAAACTTTTAATTTATTAAATGAAATGAAAGTATCTTATTTGCATGTTTTTACTTTCTCTGAAAGAGAGAATACGGAAGCTTGTCGTATATATGGAATGCTTCCTAGTTATATAAGACATAATCGTAATCACATTTTACGAAGCTTATCTGAAATAAAACGTAATAAATTTTATAATAGTCAAATAGGAACGGAACGAACAGTTTTGTTCGAGTCTAAAAATAGAGAAGGATTTTTATATGGATTTACAGATAATTATATAAGAGTAAAAACTCCTTATAATGAAGCTTTTCCCAATAGCTTACAAAAGTTGAAACTTAAAACTATAGACAAAAATGGAATAATGCTTATATAAAATAATTATTATAATGATGAAGTCTGGGTGTTGAATATAGCAATTTATATTGATATTTACTAAATTATATTTACACTTTTGAATATTTTAATATGTCAAAAATAAAAATTGGAATAAATGGATTTGGTAGGATAGGGCGTACGGTATTTAATGCAGCGCTAGAACGTAAGAACATTGACATTGTAGGAATAAATGATTTAATATCTCCTGATTATATGTCATATGTATTAAAGTATGACTCTGTGCATCGTACTTTTTATGGAGAAGTTAGTGCAGTAGATAATCATATATTGGTAAATGGTAGAAAAATACGAATCTTTTCTGAAAGAGATCCTTTTAACTTAAAATGGTCTGAAGTGGGGGTTGATGTAGTTATAGAATCTACTGGTCTTTTTCTTACCCAAAAACTTGCATCTGATCATTTAAAAGCTGGTGCTAAAAAAGTTATACTGTCAGCACCTCCTAAAGACGAAACTCCTATGTTTGTAATGGGCGTTAATCATACTAGTTTACGTGCTGATCAAGATATTATTTCTAATGCTTCTTGTACTACAAACTGTCTAGCACCTTTAGCTAAAATATTGCATGATAAATTTGTAATTATGGAAGGATTTATGACTACTATACATTCTGCTACTTCTAGTCAAAGGGTAGTAGATGGTCCTTCAATGAAAGATTGGAGAGGTGGACGATCTACTTTACTAAATATTATTCCAGCTTCTACCGGTGCTGCAAAAGCAGTTGGTAAAGTAATTCCCTCTTTAAATGGTAAGCTTACTGGAATGGCTTTCCGCGTGCCTACTGCTGATGTATCAGCGATCGATCTAACTGTTCGTCTTAAAAAGACGACGAACTATGATGAAATAAAAGAGACGATTAAATTTTCTTCTGATAATGAGCTAAAAGGTATTTTAGGATATACTGAAGAAGCTGTTGTTTCAATGGATTTTATTGGCGATAAACGTACTTCTATCTTTGATGCTAAAGCAGGAATTATGCTCAATAAAAATTTCGTAAAGGTAATATCTTGGTATGATAATGAAATTGGCTACTCTAATAAGTTGATTGATTTAGCGATACAAATGTATAGCTAATCCTCTTTATTCACAGGAAGTCGTCTTAAAAAAGTAATAGTATTTGTATCGTCTTCTATTTTACAAATATAATGATACAATCCATTACTTAACATAATGTAACGGCAATGCACGTGCATGTTATAGTAGATTACTTTATCTAAAATCTTTTTAGTTAGTGAGACCTTTGGTGCTTTACATTCTACAAGAATCCAAGGTTTGTTTTTGCAATATACAATTATATCAGCACGTCTTTTTATTGGATAGTTTACTATCATTTTTTCTATGGATAATGCGTAATATTTTTTATCTTTTATTAGATATTCTAATATATGTTGACGAACCCACTCTTCTGGAGTAAGAAAGATAAATTTTTTACGAACATTACAAAAAATGTAAGCTTTATCATTTATTATCTGATAAATAAATTTATTATTCTTAATAGATAACATCTATCTAAATTATGCAAACTTTTAGTAAACATACCTGAATCACCTCATATAAATATTATTATAAAATTTTGTAGTTTATATCTCTTTATGTCAAAGATTATAATTTATAATTGTGTAATTATAGGATCTGGCCCGGCCGGTTATTCAGCTGCTATATATGCTGGTCGCGCAGATCTTAAACCTATTTTATATACTGGATATGAATTAGGAGGACAATTATCTTATTCAAGAGAAATAGAAAATTACCCAGGATTTACTAAAGGAGTTACAGGTTTTCAATTGATGGTTAATTTTAAAAAACAAGCAGAGCGATTCAACACAATCATTAAAGAACAGCGCATTATAAAAGTTGATCTATCGAAAGAAATAGGTTCAACACACTCTCTATATACTGAAAGTGGAAGTAAATTACTAACTAAAGGAATTATTATAGCGACAGGAGCAAGTTCAAAATTACTTGGGTTGAAAAACGAAAAACGTTTGATAGGAAACGGAGTTTCTACCTGTGCAACGTGCGATGGTTTCTTTTATAGAGGGAAAGTAGTAGCAGTGGTTGGAGGAGGTGATTCAGCGATTGAAGAATCTATTTATCTCTCTAAAATCTGTAAAAAAGTTCATCTAATAGTTCGAAAAGGAAAATTACGCGCTTCCAAAATAATGGCACATCGTGCCAATAAGATTCTTAATTTAGAGATCCATTTTTATCATGAAGTAAAAGAAATCTTAGGAAGAAAAGACGTGAAAGGAATTATGCTATTAAATAAAGAAACCTCTACAGAAATAGTTTTAGCTATAGAAGGTATTTTCATTGCTATCGGTCATCAGCCAAACACGTCAATATTCAAAAATCAAATTAAACTTGATGAAAAAGGTTATTTCCTTACTGGAAATGGGGGGGGCAAAACAAATTTACCTGGGGTTTTTGTTGCAGGAGATGTTAAAGATTTTACTTATCGTCAAGCTATAACAGCATCATGTAGTGGATGTATGGCCGCATTAGATTTAGACAAATATATATCTAGGTCATATACGAATGGTTAATTTGTAAGCTTTTCATTGATATTTTTAGATATGATAAATAATTCAGTTTTTATATTTTACAATTATTTATATAGTGGAAAATCATTGGCCACATTTGGGTTAATCCAAATGATCTTGAAAAAAATACATTGTTTAGCATTCTTCAGGACAATTATGGAGGAATCTTGCTACAGTGTAAAAGATGATCAGATTTACGCAGTAATATCACATTTTCAACTTAAAATCTTTTATGAGGAAGCGTTTTGTTTTACAAGAAATGAAGCTATATTTCTCTATAAATATGGTGCTAAACATAGAATTTACGATCATATATTAAAAAAACATAAAGAACTTGAATATAATTTTGATTTTGTATTGGTAGAAGGTCTAGATTGTCATAATGATACCATCTATTTTGATATTGAAATTAATACGGAAGTTGCTAAACTTCTACACTTACCAATCATATTAGTAATCAATGGTGCAAATAAAAATATTAAAAATATATATGATAATATACATATGCGTCGTCAACATATAAACTTTATTGCACTTATAATCAATAAAACACTTATTCCTTTCCAATTGCTTCAATCCTATTTGAAGCGTTACTTGCCAAATGACGTTGTAATTTTTACTATACCTCCTGATGATATTTTAGACAAGCCTACTATAATAGATATTCAAAAAGAATTTAACGCTAAATTACTTATTGGAAGTAAATATGATTTAAATAAAATTACCATAAACTACATAATAAGCTCTATTAACTGCAATCAGTCCCTTCCTATTCTTAATGAAGACTTTTTGATAATAACTCAAGGTTATCGTATAGATTTAATTTTGACAACACTTATTGCTAATATTTCTTCAAAACATGGACATATCTCAGCTGTTATGTTAACGGTAGGTATTCTACCAGATAATACTTTTTTAAAAATAATGAAGAGCGTACCTAATTTTACACCTATTTTGGCCGTTTATTGCGATACTTTAGAAACTTATAAAAGAGTAGCTTCCATAAAACCGCGGTTAAAACTTAACCATAATATTAATTTATTTGAAGAATATGTAGACAATCCACTTCTCTTTGAGAGAATTACTTTTTTAAAGTCCAAAGATTTTACTCCTCAAAGATTTCACTACAATATCTTAAAACAAAGTAAAATTGCACAAAAACATATAGTATTACCGGAAGGGATGGAGGAACGTATATTACTAGCTGCATCTATTTTTACAAAAGAAGCAATTGGAAAGATTACTATCTTAGGTGATCCTAAAAAAATAATGGAAAAGATAAAAAGTTTAGGAATTTATTGGGAAGAAGAGCGTATGAATATCTTGGATCCTCTATCTTCTCATTTATACGAGGAATTTTATAGTACTTTATATTCTTTAAGAAAAGAAAAAGGATTGCGTCTAACAGAAGCAAAAAACCTTATGTTAGATGGCTCTTATTTTGGAACAATGATGGTTTCTAAGGGATTAGTTGATGGAATGGTTTCAGGTGCTGATAATACTACTGCTAATACAATTCGCCCTGCACTTCAATTTATAAGAACAAAACCCGATGTTAAGACAGTTTCATCTATCTTTTTTATGCTTTTGAAAGATAGGGTACTTGTTTATGGTGACTGTGCAATAGTTCCTGATCCTACTGCTGAACAACTTGCTGATATAACAATTGAATCAGCAAAAACTGCAGAAGTTTTTGGGTTTGTTCCAAAAGTAGCTTTACTTTCATATTCGTCTGGGTTTTCAGGATCAGGAAAACAGGTTGAAAAAGTAAGATTAGCAACAGAAATAGTAAAAAATCGTGCACCAAAATTGCTAGTAGAAGGTCCAATACAATATGATGCTGCTGTAGATCCTACAGTCGCAAAAAAAAAGATGCCTTACTCTACAATAGCAGGTTTTGCTAATGTATTTATTTTTCCTGATTTAAATACTGGAAACAATACTTATAAAGCAGTGCAGAGAGAGACAAAATCATTAGCTATTGGTCCGATTATTCAGGGACTTAACAAACCAATTAATGATCTGAGTAGAGGATCAAGTGTAGAAGATATTTACCATACTCTACTCATTACTTCAATACAATCTATACGTAATTAATTTACCTTATGAAAAAAATATTGATAATTAACTCTGGTAGCTCATCGATAAAATATAAACTAATTGATATGCCAGAAAAAACAGTTTTAGCTCAAGGATTGATAGAACGTATTGGAATAGAAGGAGGCTACATTAGGCATCAATATTTAAAAGAAAATAGTTGGAACAAGATAGAATGCTCCTATGATACACCTAATCATCTGATAGGCCTAAAAAAAATAAATACGCTGCTTTTAGATAATAATGTTATTGATTCTCCTCTAGAGATATGTTATATTGGCCATAGAGTTGTTCATGGAGGAAATAAATTCACACAAGCTATTAAGATTAATAAAGAAGTAAAAGACGAGATTCGTTTAGTTTTTCCTTTGGCGCCACTACATAATCCAGCTAATCTTATAGGAATAGAGGTTGCCTCAGAAATTTTCCCAAAAGCCAAACAATTTGCTATTTTTGATACAGCTTATCATCAAAATATACCTGAAAAGGCGTATCGTTATGCCTTACCTCAATCTCTATATGTAAATCATAATATACGCTCATACGGATTCCATGGAATAAGTCATCAATATGTCGCTACAACAGCAGTTAACCATATTAATAATGAAAAAGCAAAGATTATTTCTATTCATTTAGGAAATGGGGCAAGTATAGCAGCTATAAAAGAAGGGACGTCTATTGATACTTCAATGGGGTTTAGTCCTAATTCAGGTCTTATAATGGGGACTCGTAGTGGAGACATTGATTCTACAATTATCTTTTATCTTTTAAACAGAGGATATACGTCAAAAGAAATTTTTAATTGTCTTAATAAACAAAGTGGTATGATGGGAATTTGCGGAAGAAGCGACATGCGTGATATTAGAGACGCATATGATTTAGGAGAAAAGAAAGCTCATTTAGTATATGAAATGTATGCATATCGTATAAAAAAATATATAGGAGCTTATGTGGGTATCATGAATGGTGTAGATGCTATAATTTTTACAGGAGGAATAGGAGAACATGATGATATAGTCCGTTCTCTTGTTTGTAAGAATCTAGAAATCTTAGGTATCCATCTTGATGTAGATAAAAATACTACAACAACAACAAACGACATTCATGAAATACAGAGAGATCATAGCTACATAAAAATATTAATAATAGCTACTGATGAAGAAGTACAAATAGCTAAAGAAATATGGTCTCTTTTAAAACAATAATTCTCATCTATAAATATAGTATGATAAACAGAAGCGTGATGGAAAACGTAGACTTACATATCATTGGTTTTTTTGCTTCATTTCACCAGTTCTCTATATTACTATAAATACGCATTCTATCAAAAATACATCTTTAAATAGAAAGGAAGAAGGTACTATACAACAAACAAACTTAGCACGTAAGTTTGTTCATCTTCATAATCATACAGACTTTTCTCTACTTTCTGCTACTACAAAAATAGACGAGCTAATAAAGCGTGCATTGAAGTGGAATATGTCGGCAGTAGGTATTACAGATTATGGTAATATGATGGGAGCTTTTTCTTTTCTAAATACCATAGAAACTTATAATCATAATATTTTAAATACAAGTAATAAGCCTTTGAAAGGAGTCATTGGTTGTGAGTTTTTTCTTTCAGAATATGCGTCAAAAAAACCTTTAACTAAAAATCAACAAGATCAACGTTGGAAACAAGTGTTGATTGCAAAGAATAAAAATGGTTATCATAATTTAGTTAAACTATGTTCTGAAGGCTATATTAGTGGACTCTCTGCTGGTTTTCCAAGAGTAGAAAAAAAACTTATATTACAATATAAAAAGGATTTGATTGCTCTTACTGGTGATTTAAGTGCAGAAATTCCTTATACAATTCTTAATTATGGAAAAAGAAGAGCCGAGGAAGTTTTTAAGTGGTGGCATGAGAAGTTCGAAGAGGATTTTTACGTAGAACTATTGAGACATGGCCTTGAAGAACAAAATCATGTAAATAAAGTTTTATTACAATTTTCTCAAAAGTATGGAGTGAAATATATTCCTCAAAACAATACCTTTTATCTTGATAAAAAAGATGCAAACGCTCACGATATATTACTTTGTGTTCGTGATGGAGAAAAGCAGTCTGTTCCTATTGGCAGAGGAAAGGGCTATCGTTTTGGGTTTAGTAATAAAGAATATTATTTTAAAACGCCTGAACAGATGGCAATGTCTTTTTCTGATGTTCCCGAGTCTTTTGATTATTTAGATGAGCTTATGTCAAAGATAAGTCTTTTCTCTTTAAAAAGAGAGATCTTGTTGCCTAGATTTTCTATTCCTAAAGAATTCAAAAACCCATTGGATATAGAAGATGGTGGAAAACGTGGTGAAAATTCTTATTTATATCATCTGGCTTTTCAAGGAGCTTTCTTCCATTATGGGAGGATCTCCCCCTCTATTAAAGATCGTTTGGTTTTTGAGTTATCTACAATAGAAAAAACAAAATTTCCTGGCTATTTTCTTATAGTACAAAATTTTGTTTCGGAAGCGCGAAGGAAAGGTGTATCGGTGGGACCTGGAAGAGGATCTGTAGCAGGGTCTCTAGTAGCCTATTGCGTAGGAATTACACAGATAGATCCCATTCAATACAATTTGCTTTTCGAGCGATTCTTAAATACAGATCGTATATCTTTGCCAGATATAGACCTAGATTTAGATGATAGAGGTCGTGAAAGTATTATAAAATGGGTAGTAGATAAATATGGGACTAAACAAGTAGCTAAAATAATAACATATGGCAGCTTGGCTGCTAAATCTTCTATAAGAGATACAGCAAGAGTGCTAGATCTTTCATTGGAGAATGCTGATATTTTGGCTAAGATGATGCCAGGGGGAGTTTCTCTTAAGGGTCTTCTCTCTATGAACGTGAATCAACTAAGGAAAAAATTATATGGACATGATTTAGAAAATGGAGCAAAATTGCTAAAAATTGCTAGTGATAATTTACTTGAAGGAAAAGTTTTACGTCAAGCAAGTGTTATTGAGGGATCATTGCGATGTATAGGAGTGCATGCTTGCGGAGTAATTATTACTCCTTCAGATATTATTAATTATATACCTATAGTAGTTTCGAAAGATTCAGACCTATTAATTACTCAATTTGACAACAATGTTGTAGAAAGTGCTGGATTGCTGAAAATAGATTTTTTAGGACTAAAAACACTTACTATTATCTCTGATACAGTGAAATTGGTTGAGAAAAGATATGGAATAAAACTTATTATACATGATATACCTTTAAATGATTTAAAAACTTATCAACTTTTTCAGAAAGGAGAGACTATAGCAATTTTTCAATATGAATCTATTGGGATGCAACGTTATCTACGAAAGCTAAAACCAGACACTTTTGAAGACCTTATTGCTATGAATGCCCTTTATCGTCCCGGGCCTATACAGTATATCCCTAATTTCATTGCACGAAAACATGGAGAAGAACCTATTGTTTATGCTCTTCCTGAAATGAAAGAGTTTTTAAGTAGCACTTATGGAATCACAGTATATCAAGAACAGGTAATGTTATTAGCCCAAAAATTAGCAGGCTTTTCAAAAGGTCAAGCTGATATTTTGCGTAAAGCCATGGGGAAAAAACAAAAGCATATACTAGATAAAATTAAAAGTAAGTTTATCTATGGATCTGTTAGAAAAGGGTTTAAAAATAATATTTTAGAAAAAATATGGAAAGACTGGGAAGCTTTTGCTTCTTACGCTTTTAATAAGTCGCATTCTACCTGTTATGCTTACTTAGCTTTTCAAACTGCTTATCTTAAAACACATTATACATATGAATATATGGCAGCTGTTTTAAGTAATCATATTCATAACATAAAGGATATAAGTTTTTTTATGGAAGAATGTAGACGTTTAGGATTGAGTGTGATAGGACCAGATATTAATGAGAGCCAACAATTTTTTTTAGTAAATGAACAGGGAAATATTCGTTTTGGATTGAACGCTATCAAAGGAATAGGTGAAGTCGTTGTAGATTCTATTATTAGAGAACGTTTAAAAAATGGACCTTATAGATCTGTGTTTGATCTAGTTAAACGCGTTGATTCAAATATAATAAATAAAAAGGCAATTGAATCTTTAGTCTTATCAGGCGCCTTAGATAGTTTTGATAAAACTCATCGTGCCCAATACTTTTATAGAGAAAAAGGGTTAAATATGATTGAAAAAATAATTATAAAAAATAAAACAAAGGCCTCTCATCTAAATTTAGACCTTGTTTTTCCTTATTGTAATCCTTGGCCAAATATTATTAAGCTTTCAAAGGAAAAACAAGTAGTAGGACTTTACATAAGTTATCACCCGTTGGATGACTACAGATTAGAAATAAATGCGATAAATGGAATATCTTTAGAAGAATTAAATAAAAACGCAGACTTTTGGATAGGAAAGAGTAGTATATTTCTTTATGGGATGATTACAAGATCAGAAAGTAAAACGTCAATAAAAAAATATTGCTTTTTTACATTGGAGGATTACCAAAATATAAGAGCCTTTTGGATCATTGGAGATGCATATATGAAATTTTCTCATCTGCTTACTGCTAAAACTTTTTTAGCTATAAAAATCTTTTTAGATCGTTATAGAAATGGAGTAATTCGTATTAATTTCTTACAAATACTAAATTTAGGGGAAGTATTCAATCTACTAAATAAAGAACTTCATATAGAAATAGATTTATATAAGCTAGATCATAAAATGATTGACTACATTGAAAAATCTATTTTAAAATATAAAGGCAACGGAATATTAAAAATATTTTTATTAGATAATCAAGAAAATATATGCATTCTATCAAGAAAATATGATGTACGCGTTGATAAGCGATTATTTATGGAACTAGAAAAAGTCCAAGGATTAAATCTTCATTTAAAGTAGAATTAATTAAATAATTTAAGCCTAAAATATGATCTTAAAAGTAAGAATTTCAAATTATAAAGACGTTCCTCATGCCCTTACCATATCTAAAAATATAGAAGAATCTGCAATAATTAGACAAACAGGAATCTCCAAAAGAGAAACAGAAGATATAACTAATAAAATATTAGAAGGAAATGCTGTTGTTGCATTTTTTAATGGTATTATCGTTGGTTTTAGTTATATTGAAACTTTTAAAGAAGGATTTTTAGCTAATTCAGGAATGATTGTCTTTCCTAAATACAGAAATAAGGGTATATCAAAATTAATAAAATCATTTATATTTAAGCTTTCTTCTTATAAATTTCCAATTGCTAATATTTGTAGCATTACAACAACCCCTTCAATATTTAGAATTAATCTGGAAAAGACCTTTAAATCAGTTTCTTTTTTAGAAATACCTCGTTCTTATAGATTTTGGAAAAGTTGTAGAAGTTGCAAAAATTATAATATACTCGCACTAAATAATAGTAAAATGTGTTTCTGTAGTGCTTTTTTATTCCAACCAAAACATCTTTTAAAAGATAAAATAGTATTGGCTTATAGTGGTGGGTTGGATACATCTTATTGCCTTCAATATTTAAAAGAACAAGGATATGAAGTGTATACTGCTCAAGTTAATACAGGAGGATTTAGTAAACTAGAATTGAAAAAGATAGAGGAAAATGCTTATAGCATAGGTGCTAAATATCATCGTAGTATTGAGGCTACTCATTTTTATTATAATAATTGCGTTAAGTATTTAATTTTTGGAAACGTCTTACGTAATAATATTTATCCACTCTCTGTTAGTTCTGAACGTATCTTTCAATCAATTAAGATTGCAGAATATGCCAATGAAATTGATGCTATTGCTATAGCTCATGGAAGCACTTGTGCTGGTAATGATCAAGTGCGTTTTGATATAGCTTTTCAAATACTTTGCCCTGATAAACGTATTATAAGCCCTATTAGAGATAACCAATCTTCTCGCCAGGAAGAGATGAATTATTTACGAGAGCATGGAGTAGATATTAGATGGACAAAAGCGCGTTATTCGATAAATAAAGGACTATGGGGGACGAGTGTTGGTGGTGTCGAAACTCTTACTTCTGATGAGAACTTTTCATACGAAGCTTATCCAAATAAATTACAGGAATTGGAAAGTAAAAATATTCAACTAGGTTTTGAAGAAGGTGAGTTTATTTCTATAAACAGAGAGAAGTCTTATACAGTAGATAATATTGTAAAGTTAGAACAAATTGCCTCAAAATTTTCAATTGGGCGTGATCTCCATATAGGAGACACTTTAATTGGTATTAAAGGGAGGATAGCGTTTCAAGCTTCCTCAGCTATAATCCTTATTAAAGCTCATCAATTGTTAGAGAAGCACATATTAACTAAATGGCAGATTTACTGGAAAGATCAACTTAGTAAATGGTATGGGATGCTTTTACATGAGGCCCAATATTTAGATCCTATTATGCGTAATATTGAAGCATTTTTTAGAGATACACAACGTCGCGTTAGTGGCGAGGTAATTATAAAATTAAATCCTTATAAATTTGAATTAATCGGAGTGAAATCAAGTTTCGATCTTATGCAATCTCAAAACGAAAAATATGGAGAAGTAAATGAAGATTGGAATGCTGAGGATGCCAAAGGATTTATCAAAATTTTTGGAAAACAAATGAAGATGTATTATAATATAAAAAATGATTAAAATAGGATTATTAGGAGGTTCTGGGTATGTAGCAGGAGAACTTTTACGTATATTACTTAAGCATCCAAAAGTAAATATTTCAAGCGTTGTGAGTAGGTCACAAACAGGACTTCCTGTATCTAAAATTCACAAAGATTTAGTTGGGGATTCTAATCTTTTTTTTACTGATGCTTTAGGTGATGATATTGATGTAGTTTTTCTATGTTTAGGCCCTAATAACGCTAAAGATAGTTTAAAATTTATTTCATATAAAACATCAATTATCGATTTAAGCAATGATTTTAGACTTTTAAAATATTCAAATGAACGATATTTTATCTATGGTTTATCAGAGTTATACTATGAAAAAATAAAAAGAGCACGTAATATTGCTAATCCTGGTTGCTTTGCAACAGCTATACAATTAGCGCTCTTGCCATTAGCAAAGATGTCTTTACTTAAAGATGATATTCATATTAGCGCAATTACAGGATCAAGTGGAGGAGGAAGAAATATTGTAAGTGAAAATAGTAATTTTAGTTACCGTGCAAATAATATCTCTTCTTACAAAGTTTTTACTCATCAACATATAAAGGAGATATTTCAAAATTTAAAGTTCTTACAAAAAGATCTTCAACAAAGATTTTTTTTTACCCCTTATAAAGGGAATTTTACCAGAGGTATTTTTACAACGATATATATTCGTTCTTCAATATCTTTGATGGAGATTGAAGTTGTTTACAAAAATTTTTATAAGTACCATCCATTTACCCATCTATCAGAGAACCCTATACACATAAAACAAGTGGTAAATACCAATAAATGTTTATTGCATATTGCTAAAGAAAACGGTTTTTTAATTATAAGTAGTGTAATTGATAATCTTTTGAAGGGAGCTTCAGGACAAGCAATTCAGAATCTTAATATTATGTTTGGATTTGACGAAACTTCCGGCTTGGAGTTAAAAGCGCTTGCAGTTTAATAATGACTTTATTCAAAGTTTATCCAACTATATCTCTTAATTTAGAAAGAGGATATGGTACGTTTCTTTTTGATAAAGAAGGTAACTCCTATCTTGATTTTTATGGAGGGCATGCTGTTATTTCTATCGGACATAGTCATAACGAATGGATTAATACCTTAAAAAAGCAGCTTTCGAAGATTGGGTTTTATTCTAATGTTATTGAAGCTATAAAACAAAAAGTTCTTTCAGAAAAATTAGGTCCTATTTCAGGATATGAAGATTATCAACTTTTTTTATGTAATTCAGGAGCAGAGGCAATTGAGAATGCTTTGAAAATAGCCTCTTTTCATAAAGAAAAAATAAAAGTAGTAGCTTTTAAAGGGTCTTTTCATGGTAGAACGAGTGCTGCTCTATCTATTACAGATAATACTAAAATTATTACACGTATCAATGATACACATTCTAGAGTTTTTTTAGATCATGGGGATGACGTTGCACTAATATCAGAACTTGAAGCAGGAAATATTTGTGCTGTGATTTCTGAAGGAATTCAGGGAGTTGCTGGAATCGTATCAGCAGGAAAAGATTTCCTTAAAAAGCTAGCAAAATATTGTCATCGATACAATGTTCCACTTATTCTTGATGAAATCCAAAGTGGATATGGGCGTAGTGGTTATTTTTTCGCTCATCAAGCGTCTAGTATTCTACCAGATTTAATCACTATAGCTAAAGGAATGGGCAATGGTTTTCCAATAGGAGGTGTTCTTATTTCTCCTAAATTTAAGTCATTTTATGGTATGTTAGGAACAACTTTCGGTGGAAACTATCTTTCTTGTGTAGCTGCATTGTTGGTCTTGGAAGTGATTAAAAAAGAAGAAATCATCGAAAATGCTAGAACAGTAGGGTTTATAGCGATAGAATACTTTAAAAAAATGCCTCAAATTAAAAATATAAGTGGGTGTGGTTTAATATTAGGTCTTCATTTTGAATTTCCTGTTCTCTCGCTTAAAGAATCCTTAATTTATAATGGAAATCTATTTGTAGGTTCTGCATCTAATCCATTGATCTTACGTTTACTTCCTCCTTTAAATATTTCTGTAAAGGAAATACAATTTTTTATTGACAAATTACAAAATGTACTAGTGATCATTGAAAATGATTTATCATCAACATAAAGCAATTATAGCTCTTCAAGACGGAACACAATATAAAGGTTATCATTTTGGTGCTACTGTCTCTTCAACTGGAGAGATGGTATTTAATACTGCGATGACAGGGTATGTAGAAAGTATTACAGACCCATCTTATAAAGGACAGTTATTGGTTTTTACATATCCAGTAATAGGTAATTACGGTATTCCAGAAGAAGGAATATCTATGGAAGCTTTATATGAATCAGAAACTATTAATATAAATGGTCTTATCGTCTCTGATTATTCTCATCACCCTCATCATTGGAAAATGGCATCTAATCTTTCTTATTGGTTAAAAGAAAATAATATTCCAGGTGTTTTTGGAGTAGATACTAGAGCACTAACAAAAAAGTTGCGTAAAAAAGGATCTATGCTAGGTAAAATTATTTTTTATCAAGATGTTCCATTTTATAATTACAATAAAGAAAATCTAGTATCTCAGGTCTGTATAAAAAAAAAAACAATTTATGGAAATGGAAAATACAGAATATTACTTGTCGATTTTGGATCTAAAAATAATATCATAAGGTTTTTAATAAAAAAAAATTGTACTGTAGTTAAAGTACCATGGGATTACGATTATCGTTTAGTAAATTATGATGGACTTTTCCTTTCAAATGGGCCAGGAAATCCAAAAATATATCAAAAACCTATTGATTATTTGCGTTATGTTCTAAATAAAGAAACGCCAATTTTTGGTGTTTGTTTAGGTCATCAATTATTGGGCTTGGCAGCAGGTGGAGATACTTATAAATTAAGTTTTGGGCATAGAAGTAACAATCAACCAGTTTTGATAGAAGGAAGTGTGCATGCCTATATAACATCACAAAATCATAGTTATGTCATTGATGAGAAAAGCTTGTCAATAGGGTGGAGGGTTTTATTTAGAAATCTTAACGATAATTCATGTGAAGGCTTGATACATGAATTTAAGCCCTTTTTTTCAGTTCAATTTCATCCAGAGGGCTCTGGAGGTCCAATAGATACAGGCTTCTTATTTGATTGGTTTATTCAACGTATTCAGCAATATAAAAAATATTGAATAAAATTCTTCTTATCGGATCAGGATCTTTGAAAATAGGAGAGGCTGGTGAATTCGATTATTCTGGGACACAAGCACTAAAAGCGTGTAGAGAAGAAAGATTAGAAACTGTCCTCATAAACCCTAACATTGCTACTATTCAAACATCTGAAGGAGTAGCTGACAAAATTTATTTTTTGCCAATTAAACAAGAGTTTGTAGAATTGGTTATTGAAAAAGAAAAACCTCAAGGAATCTTATTAGGATTTGGGGGACAAACTGCCTTAAATTGTGGCATCCAGCTCTTTGAGCGAGGTACACTTAAAAAACATTCACTTAAAGTTCTAGGCACAAATATTGAAGCTATTATTTCTAGCGAAGATAGGGATCAATTTGCATCTAAACTTAATGATCTTAACATAAATACTGCTCGTAACAAATCTATAAGATCACGTAAGGAAGCTATAGAAGGTGTAAAAGAAATAGGCTTTCCATTAATAATTAGAGTAGCTTATGCTCTAGGAGGATTAGGAAGCGGCTTTGCTAAAAATGCAAAAGAATTAGATGTATTAGTGGATAAGGCTTTAGTGCATGCCTCACTAATAATTATGGAAGAATCTTTAAAGGGGTGGAAAGAGATAGAATATGAGGTAGTAAGGGATAAATATTGTAATTGTATTACTGTATGTAACATGGAAAATATAGATCCTATTGGTATACATACTGGAGAAAGCATTGTAGTAGCTCCTTCACAAACACTTACAGACAAAGAATATCAAAAACTTAGAGAATTATCTATTAATATTGCTCATGCTTTTACCATTATAGGAGAATGTAATGTACAGTTTGCTTTATCACCTATTTCAGACGATTATCGTGTAATTGAGATCAACGCACGTCTTTCTCGCTCTAGTGCACTCGCTTCAAAAGCGACAGGATATCCTTTAGCTTTTATAGCAACTAAACTAGCATTAGGATATGGATTGCATGAACTAAAAAATGCAGTAACTCATAATACCTCTTCTTTTTTTGAGCCTACGCTAGATTATGTAGTATGCAAGTTCCCCCGATGGGATTTTAAAAAGTTCTGTAGAGCATCTTTTAACATAGGAAGTAGTATGAAGAGTGTAGGAGAAGTTATGTCAATTGGGGGTACGTTTGAAGAAGCTTTTCAAAAGGGATTACGAATGCTAGACATTGATTTAGAAGGATTCATAAACACACAAAAATATAATAAAGCCACATTAGAAAAGTTACATACTCCTACTGATCGTAGAATAGAAGTCATTGAAGAAGCCTTTAATGAAGGCTGTTCTATTGAACAACTCTATAAGATCACTAATATAGATCCTTGGTTTCTTTGCAGGTTACGTAATATTCATAAGACAAAAGAAGTATTGAATTCTTATAAAGAAAAAAAATATCTTCCTGAAGAGTGGCTCTATATAGCAAAAAGACAAGGGTTTTCCGATAGACAAATAGCAATGCTCTTACAATATAATCTTGAAAAAGGTTCCATAAGAATGAGAAAAATAAGAAAAATCATAGGTATCTTACCATTTACTCGTAAGATTGATACAATGTCTGCAGAATTTACAGCAAAAACCAATTATTTATATATGAGTTACCACGCATCTCAACAAGACATTGAATATAAAAATAAATATAAGGGATATGTAGTAATTTTAGGATCTGGTGTATATCGTATTGGTAGTAGCGTAGAATTTGACTGGTGTTGTGTTAAGGCTTTACAATCATTAAATAATAGTTATGGTTCTGTAATGATTAATTGTAACCCTGAGACAGTAAGCACAGATTTTGATGAATGTGATCGCTTATATTTTGACGAACTTAGCTTTGAACGTGTTGTAGATATTATTGAACGGGAGTGCCCGATTGGCACAATTGTATCAATGGGAGGACAAGGTCCGAACAATCTAGCTTTGAAATTGTTTCATACAGGAAAAAAATTATTAGGTACTTCTTCTTTATCTATAGATGGAATAGAAGATCGTTATAAATTCTCTCAAGTTTTGGACCTATTAGGAATCAAACAGCCAATTTGGAAAGAACTATCAAACTTACACAGCATTCTTAATTTTGTAAATAAAGTAGGGTTTCCAGTGATAATTAGACCTTCATATGTCTTATCAGGTGCTGCAATGCATATAGTTTTCACCGTTCAACAGCTTGAATCCTATCTTAAAGAAGCTGTCTGTCTTTCTCCCAAACATCCAGTAGTTATCAGCAAGTTCATAGAAAATGCGAAGGAAATTGAATTAGATGCTATTGCTAATAAAGGTGGTATTTTATATCATGCTATATCAGAACATGTAGAATTCGCAGGTGTTCATTCAGGAGATGCTACCTTAATATATCCTACGAAAAGTATAGCCCTTTCTACTCTTAAAGAAGCGGAGCAAATTGCCCAAAAAATAGCAGAATACTTTCATATTACAGGCCCTTTTAATATTCAATTTCTTTTTAAAAATAATCTTCTTTTAGTCATTGAATGCAATTTAAGAGCTTCAAGATCTTTTCCTTTTGTTTCAAAAATATCAGGCTTTAATATGATCAGCTTTTCTACTGAACTTTTAATAGGAAAGTTTTTTAGTAAGATAAAGAGAAAACTTTTACCATGTTTTTTCTATTTTAGATATGTAGGAATTAAGGCATCTCAATTTTCTTTTTCTCGTTTACATGGAGCTGATCCAGTTTTAGGAGTCGATATGTCTTCGACGGGTGAAGTAGGTAGTTTAGGAAGAAATTTAGATGAGGCTTTGATCAAGGCTATGATATCGGTAGGATATCGTATACCAATGAAAAATATTTTAATATCCGGGGATTTTGTTCATGTTCATTCTTACTTACTAAAAGTTAGTAAATTATTGATTAATAATGGGTATACTATTTTTTCTACGGAGGAGATTCATCCTTTTTTTTTACACTATGAACTACCTTCTAGTTCCTTCAAATTTTCTTATGAAACTAAGATGTTCTTTAAAAAGTTGGATTTAATTGTCAATATACCTAAAAAAATAATTAAAAATGAGCTATATGACAATTACATTATACGCCGTGCATCGATAGATTTTAATATTCCTTTATTTACAAATGTACGTTTAGCACAAACTTTTATAAACGCTTTTTGCAATGATGAACTACAAATAAAAGATTGGAAAAGTTATTTACTTCAATGAAACAATTTTTAAGCTTTTATGGCATAGATGTAATTACGTTAGTAAAAGAAGCTTTATTTCTTAAAAAAAACCCTTACCTATTTAAACATATCGGAATTAATAAAACAATTGGTTTTATATTTTTTAATACTAGTTTACGCACTCGTTTAACTAGTCATAAAGCAGCTTTATATTTAGGATGTGAAACATGGGTACTTAATATAGATAAAGATTCGTGGAAAATAGAAATGGGTGATGGAGTCGTTATGAAAAAAACTCAAGAACATCTTAAAGAGGCAATAGGAGTGATGAGTTTATATTGTGATATATTGGCAGTTAGAACTTTCCCTAATCTTAAAAACAAAAGATATGATATTAATGAATCTTTATTGAAACAAATACAATACTATTCTAGTATTCCAGTAGTAAGCTTAGAGAGCGCTACTTTGCATCCTTTACAATCATTAGCAGATGCTATGACTATAGAGGAGTTTAAGCCGAAAAAAGACCGGGTGAACGTTGTTCTTAGTTGGGCGCCTCATCCTATATCTTTACCACAGTCAGTTCCTAATTCTTTTGCTCAGTGTATATCTAAATTAAATTATACCAATTTAGTAATCACTCATCCTAAAGGATACGAACTTAATGATAATTTTATTAATGGAGCACATATTTTTTATAACCAGAGCGAAGCCTTTAAAGAAGCAGACTTTATTTACGCAAAGAATTGGAGTAGCTATAATAATTACGGAGATCTATTGACAATAGATCCTAATTGGATCGTCTCTACAGAAAAAATTATAAATCACGCACAATTTATGCATTGCTTACCAATACGGAGAAATCTAATTGTTGAAGATGTAATTTTGGATTCTTCATTAGTCTTACATGAAGCTGAAAATCGTACTTTCTCAACACAAGCTGTATTCAAGACTCTTTTAAAGAATCTATAATGTTACATGTGGTTAAAATGGGAGGAAAACTTATAGAAGATGAGTTTTTATTAGAGACCTTCCTTAAAAACTTTCATAAATTACGTGGGTCTAAAATACTTATTCATGGAGGAGGTAAATATGCAACCATACTATCAAAAAAGTTAGGACTCTATCCAAAAATAGTAGAAGGTCGTCGTATTACTAATATGAAAACCCTTGAAATATTGATAATGAGCTATGCTGGTTTGCTTAATAAAGAACTTGTAGTTAGTTTAAACGCTTTAGGTACCAATGCTTTTGGTCTTTCAGGGGCAGATGGAACCCTTATTTGTTCAATTCGTCGTTATGTGAAATCTATTGATTATGGATATGTAGGTGATTTTAATAAAGAAAGCGTTAATATTAAAGACTTATATTCACTAATACAGTTAAATTATGTTCCAGTTTTTTGTGCAATTACACATGATGCTAAATGGTATTTACTTAATATAAATGCCGATACAATAGCCTCTTATATTGCTATTTCCATGAATGAGATAGAAGAAATCTACTTGCATTATTGCTTTGAAAAAAAAGGAATACTAAAAAAATTAGAGGAAGCAAACTCTTACTATACAAAAATAAATTTTAACGCATTCTACAAATTTAGAATTCTTAATCATGGCATGATCCCTAAACTAGAAAATGCTTTTTATGCATTAAAAAAAGGGGTAAGAAAAGTAAGTATCCTCCATCCTTCATCCGTATGTAGTAGAATAAAGTATAAAACTCTATTATATTTATAGATAGCATTATTATATAATATGAAAGTAAAGGATGACGATTTTAAAGTTATCGTACTAGATTCAGTCTTACCTGTTTTAGTAGATTTTTGGGCTCCTTGGTGTAGCCCTTGTAATACACTATCACATATTATAGATGATATTTCTAATAAATATGATGGTAAATTAAGAATAGTGAAGCTAAATGTAGATGATAATTACGATACATCCTATGAATACAGAATAAGAAATGTCCCTACGTTAATTTTATTTAGAAAAGGAAAAAAAATAGCAAAAAGAGTAGGAATAGCATCTAAATCTGATTTAATAAATTGGATCGAAGAAAAATTACCTTAAGAATATGAAGATAAATTGGTCTGGTAATTCAGTAGGTAGAATGTATGTTTGTCACGCATAATGGCACGAGTTCAAGTCTCGTCCAGACCGCTAAACCTCTAATGAGGAAGAGGGATTAAAAATGAAACAGTTAGATGCTAATGATGCTAATGATGCTAATGATGCTAATCGTTTCAGCAAAAATATTACACAAAATGATAGTCTACCTGCTGCTCAAGCGATGCTATATGGAGCAGGTTTAAATGAAGATGATTTTCATAAGGCTCAAGTAGGAATTGTTAGTAATTATTATGAGGGGAATCCCTGTAATATGCACTTAAGAGTCTTGGGTGATAGTATCAAAAAATCAGTTAAAACAAAAGGGTTTGTAGCTTTTCAATTTTCTACTATTGGTGTGAGCGATGGAATATCGATGGGAACTGATGGAATGAGGTATTCGCTCCCATCAAGAGAACTTATAGCTGATAGTATAGAATCAGTAGTAAATACACAACACTACGATGCCGTTGTTGCTATTCCAGGATGTGACAAAAATATGCCTGGAGTTTTAATGGCTCTACTAAGAATCAACAGGCCTTCTCTTATTGTTTATGGAGGAAGCATTGTGTCCGGAAGTTTTCTAGGTAATAAACTCAATATAGTCTCTGCTTTTGAAGCGTTAGGAAAAAGAAATATGAAAAAGATTTCTAATAAAGAATATAAGGAGATCATTCAACGTTCTTGTTCTGGAGCTGGCGCATGTGGGGGAATGTATACAGCAAATACAATGGCATGCGCCCTTGAAGCAATGGGAATGACTTTACCGTATTCTTCATCTTCCATTGCTGTAGGTTTTGAGAAGGAAAGAGAATGCGATAAAGTGGGGTCAGCTATAGATAAATTATTATACAATAATATAGTACCCAAACAAATTGTCACTAAATCATCATTAATAAACGCTATTACGTTAACTATTGCTCTAGGAGGTTCTACTAATTTTATTTTGCATATTTTAGCTATAGCTAAAACTGCTTTTATTGATCTTACTATAGAAGACATTCAACCTATTAATAATAAGGTGCCTTATATTGGTAACCTTAAACCTAGTGGTAATTTTTTGATGGAGGATGTAAATGCTATTGGAGGAATACCTTCGATCATGAAATACCTTCTAAATGAAGGCTTTTTAAATGGTGATTGTATGAGTGTAACGGGTAATACCATTGGTAAAAACCTTGAAAATGTAAAACCCATTTCCTTTGATCAAAAAATAATTTATTCTTTGCATCATCCTATAAAAACGTGTGGTAATTTTCTTATTCTCTATGGAAACCTCTCTTTAAAAGGATCGGTAGCTAAAATCACTGGAAAAGAAGGCCTAAGTTTTTCAGGAGTGGCTAGTGTATTTGACTCAGAAGAAGAAGCTAATATAGCTATATTAGCTAATAAAATTAATAACGGAAATATTATAGTAATAAGGTATGTAGGGCCAAAAGGAGGTCCAGGAATGCCAGAGATGCTAAAACCAACAGCTTATATCATTGGATCAGGCCTAAGGGTAGCTTTAATTACAGATGGTCGTTTTTCTGGTGGTTCTCATGGATTCGTAGTTGGGCATATTTCACCAGAAGCGCAAGAAGGAGGTGAAATTGCGTTGGTAAATGATGGAGATATTATAACAATAGATACCAACAGAAACTCTCTAACTTTAGAAGTTGATGATCAAGAACTTAATGATCGTAGAGAAAAATGGAAAAGTCCTAATTTAAAGATATCATCAGGTTATCTTTTAAAGTATGCTAAAATGGTTTCCTCAGCTTCTTATGGATGTGTTACAGATAAATTTTAAAAATGGGACTGATCTTATAGTGAAACAATTTATAATAGAAGGTGTGGAGTATATTTTTGGATATCCTGGTGGTTCTATAATGCCAATTTATGATTCATTTCATCGTTATTCTGAGCATATTTTTTATATACTTTCACGACATGAGCAAGGCGCTATTTACATTTCAGGAGGATATGGCCAAGGCCATAAAAGAGGAAATAGAAATATAGGAGTAAGTCTAGCTACTTCAGGTCCAGGCGTTACAAATTTTATTACAGGTTTAGCAGATGCTTTCACAGATAGTACGCCTATTCTTTGTATTTGCGGTCAAGTAGATTCACATTTTTTAGGTAAAAATTCTTTTCAAGAGACCAGTATTATTGATACTTTATTGCAAATAACAAAATGGAATGCACAAGTTCTTTTAACTCAAGATATTGGAATTACTTTGCAGAAAGCTTTTTATATCGCTAATCACGGACGATTAGCTCCAGTTTTTATAGAGATTACCAAAGACGCTCAAATTAAGAAGGATTATTTTGAGGATTTTCAATATAAAGTTGAATATTATAAGATAGATCGTTACTGTCCATTTACTAATTATGCTTCACCAATAGAAAAAGCGTATAAACTTATTAATTATTCAAAAAAACCTTTGGTTTTAGTAGGGCAAGGCATTGTATTGGCCAATGAAGAACTTAAATATTTTATAGAGAAAGCGGACCTTCCTTTGGCTACTTCAACTTTGGGAGCTGATGTTATAGATAGTACTCATCCCTTATTCATGGGTCTGCTGGGAATGCATGGCGGATATATCAATAATTTACTTATCAATCAATGCGATGTCCTAATTGCTATCGGTATACGTTTAGATGATCGGGTAACGGGAGATATTAACAGATATGCAATAAAAGCAAAGGTTATTCAAATAGATATTGATACTTGTGAAATTAATAAGATTATTCATTGTCATATCTCTGTAGTAGGTAATTGTAAGCAAAGTCTACCAATTATTACCGAAAAACTACGAAAAACTACGAAAAAAGTATGGGTAGATATTTTTTATAAAACAAAAAAATGTGAAGAAAAAATTATAATAAGAGATTTATATACTGAAAATGACGTATTAACTATAGGAGAAGTAATTAAACGTATTAATTTATATAAAGATACAGATGCAATTTTAGTCACTGATGTTGGGCAACACCAAATGGTCACCTCACGATATTTTTACTTTTCCTACATAAACAGTCAAGTTACTTCAGGTGGAATTGGAGCTATGGGGGTTGCTATTCCTGCGGCTATTGGTTCTCTCCTTTCCTCTGCCAATAAAGAAAGACAGATTATTTGTATAGTTGGGGATGGAGGTATTCAAATGACAAGCCAAGAATTTGGCACTATCCTTCAATACAAACTTCCTATAAAAATAATTATGTTTAATAATAGTTTCTTAGGATTGGTCAGACAATGGCAGGAACTTTTTTTCGAAAAAAGATATGTTTCTACAAAACTCATTAATCCTAATTTTGTTCAAGTGGCAAATTCTTATGAAATAGAATCTAAAAACTTTTTTAAAAGAAACTATTTAGATATAGAAGTAAAGGAAATGCTAGAATACGATAATACTAATGCTTATTTTTTAGAATATGGTGTAGAAAATGAAGAGAATGTTTTTCCTATGATTGTTACTGGATCATCTGTCGATGATATATGGTTAAACCAAAAGAAACAATAATAAACAAGGTTATTTTCTATACTCTTATTACGTAATTTATATAGAAAAGATTTATATTTACATATTATGAATATTAAATTTGGACATTTTGAAGAAAATGTTATTACAAGAGACGAATTTACATTAAAAAAAGCGAAAGAAGTATTGAAGGATGAGGTATTGGCAGTTATAGGCTATGGTATTCAAGGTGCTGGACAATCTCTAAATCTTAGGGACAATGGGTTTTCAGTGATCGTTGGGCAGAGAAAAAACTCACATTCTTGGAATAGAGCTTTAAAAGATGGATGGGAAGAAGGTAAAAATCTATTTGACATGGAAGATGCAGCAAATCAAGGAACCATTATTATGAATTTATTATCTGATGCAGGTCAAATTGCGGCATGGCCTCTTTTAAAGAAACATCTAACTAAAGGAAAGTCTCTTTATTTTTCTCATGGTTTTGGGCTTACTTTCCAAAATAAAACTGGAATCTACCCATCGAAAGATATAGATGTATTTTTAGTAGCTCCAAAAGGATCGGGTACTAGTGTAAGAAGGTTATTTTTAACTGGAAAAGGGATTAATTCAAGCTACGCTATTTATCAGAATTATTCTGGAAGGGGACAAGAAAAGACTTTAGCAATTGGTATGGGAATAGGTTCTGGATATATTTTTGAAACAAGTTTTAAAAAAGAAGTTTTCTCTGATTTAGCGGGCGAAAGAGGGTCTTTAATGGGAGCTATACAAGGGATATTTTCTGCTCAGTATCAAATTCTTCGTGAAAATGGACACTCTCCTTCTGAAGCTTTTAATGAAACTGTTGAAGAATTTACGGAAAGTTTAATGCCTCTAATTGGGGAGAATGGTATGGGATGGATGTATGCTAATTGTTCAACAACTGCGCAACGCGGTGCATTAGATTGGTGGAGAAAGTTTAGAGATGCTACATTGCCTGTATTTAAGTCTCTATATAAGGAAATTATTTTAGGTAATGAGGCAAAAAGAACGATAGAGACTAATAGTGAAGAAAATTATAGAAACAAATTAGAAGAAGAACTTAAAGAACTAAGTGAAACTGAGTTGTGGCAAGTTGGAGAGGCCGTACGAAAATTACGCCCTTTATCTTAAACTTCTATTTTATTACTTTAATCTTTAATCTCTAGTTTGCATTATCTTTCTATCCACTGTATCTAGTTTCTATCTGACTGATAGCTACCTTTATATAAAGGATATAAAGTATATAAAGTATATAAAGTATATAAAGTATATAAAGTATATATGTTTGTGATTGTATATTACCTATTTTTTACGCGCTTCAAATAAGTATTGGATACAGAATCTCCTTCTAAAACATTTCAGTCCTATTTTTTAAGGATTTTATAGTCTATATTTAATCGTGATAATAGTCGACTACTATAGTAGTATACAGAGATGGTAACACAAGAGCAAATAAAGGAAATAAATCAGCGTGTAAAAGACCTATATTTATCCCTTGATATTGAAGCTAAAAAAAGACAAATTTCTAATGTAGAAAAACAAATAAACTATCCGTCTTTTTGGCATAATTCTAAAGAAGCTAAGCGATTGATTAAAATACTACGGTCAAATAAAAAAGATACAGAGCTTTATAAGAAATTACGTTCGTATACAGATGATCTACAATTACTCTATGATTTATTTAAGAAGGGAGAAGCAACATCAGAAGAATTAGAGATACAATTACAAAATACAAAAAATCTTATTTCAGATATTGAGATTAAAAAAATGTTTTATCTAGAAGAGGATCATCTAGGGGCAGTTTTACAAATAGCTGCAGGAGCTGGAGGGACAGATAGTTGTGATTGGGTATTAATGTTAAAGCGCATGTATACAATGTGGAGTAAAAAAAATGAATATAAAATTACAGTAATACATCATGTTCCTGGAGAAATTTACGGTCTTAAGTCTGTTACTCTAGAGATAGAAGGAAAATTTGCTTTTGGTTACCTTAAGAAAGAAAATGGAGTACATAGATTAGTTCGGATATCGCCTTTTGATAATAATTCAAAAAGACATACGTCTTTTGCTTCCGTATATGTTTACCCATTAGTAAATGGATCTATTGAAATAGAAGTTAAAAACTCTGATATTAAACGGGACACTTTTAGGTCTAGCGGATCTGGAGGACAGAACGTGAATAAAGTAGAAACTGCAGTTAGACTCACACATTTACCTTCTGGCATTGTAGTAGAATGTCAAGAGGAACGTTCTCAGCATAAAAACAAAGAAAAGGCACTACAACTATTGAAATCTAGGCTTTTTGAAACAGAAATGAAAAAAAGGAATGCTAAAAGAAATGAAATTGAAGCAAAAAAAAAGAAAATTGAGTGGGGGTCACAAATTAGAAATTATGTAATGCATCCTTATAAACTAGTGAAAGACTTGCGTACTGGATGCGAAACTACTGATATTGATTCAGTAATGAATGGAGAAATCAATATATTTTTAGATAAATAAATATTATCCATCTATCTTAATAGTATTATAATAACAAATATAATTAAATGGTTTCTTTGTTGATAGAATCCAGAGTTCTATTAAATCTATTAAATGCTTCTCCTTTATATATTATCAATGGATCCTTTTGTTAAAAAATATAATATTGTACTTAATATATATAATATATATAACTCCTATAACTCCTATAACTCCTATAACTCCTATAACTCCTATAACTCCTATAACTCATATAACTCATATAACTCATATAACTCCTATAACTCCTATAACTCCTCCATATCTATTATATGTTTTTCCATTTATAATATCTTACAGAAAGAACAGTGGATCGTTCAAATTATTTAACTAGTAAATGCAATGCCAAACTTTCCATTAGTTTTTGAGTATATTTTCATATCTAATAATACCGATATCTTTTTAGAAGGTGATAAAATATATAATATGTATTATAGTGTCTACATATTGAATAGAGTAAATATATTGATTAGTAATGAATGCTTTTTTAGCATTATATTCTTGTTTCATTTTATCTGAGCGTTTATAGAATATTTTTCTAATCCTTCAACCTGTTTATCAAGAATAGTTGATACGTAAATTATCTCTACGAGACGAGCATTTTTACTGATTCTATAAATTACCTCACGTTGATTGTTTATACGTTTCCTAATATAAAAGTTATTTCCTCTACTTTTTTCTTAGCTCTCTCAATATAATTTGTAATCAATGAATCTTGTATAGATAGCCTTGTACTATTTTTTAAAAATTAAAGTAGAGGTTTTTCCATAACCAAATAGACGCAAAAGCTAATCTCTCAATAAAATAATTCTATCTTACTAGATCTCCTTGACGACCAGATCTTAATATTACCCGGTGCTATTCACTTCCTATTATAGCTAATCTTCTCTGATACTTTGGACCTACGACCCGCCAGATTAGTAGAGCAGGAGTTACCAATCTCTACTAAATTAAATATATTAATATGCTATGATAAATTTTGCGTAAATTAAGTATCCTGCTGATCAATTAAGAAACTTGTTTTCTATCAACACTGGACGTCTTATCATATTGATAAATCTTTATTGTCTCTTTAATAATGGCATTATATTTTTCATGCTTGTTATTTCTATAAATTAGCTTATCACTGGTAATAACAATTACATTTAAATAATAAAAATGCAAAAATTATCTTGAAGCTGTTTTAGCTAACTTCTGGTTTATTACCGAAATAATTCAGCAAAGTTATCGTTCAAGTGATTGGCTTTCTTCTTAAATTTTAACGTTTTCTTTTGCTGATGTAAACCATAGTAATATAGATGACTTTACAGGTTATTTCTCTACTATCTTCACTTGCCCTTCTATTACTACGTAATCTACATACTTTATCAAAGAAGTATAAGTATATACTTTAAGCAGGTGATGATCTTACATAATATTATTCTAATATTTCTTATTTTTTATTACTTTCTTTTGATAAGTTTTTATCTTCAATTACTTTTATTTATCTCGTTATGTCATTAAGTATAAAGAAAGTACATCTACTCCTTTGTCCGTAAGTTTTACATAATTATTTCTTCATTTACAACAAATAAAGTTTTCATTTTATCTTGCATATATTGCACTTATGTTCTATGTATTAACGAACTAATTTTTTATCATTTAATGAATTTTATGAGTGTGGTATGCTTAGGAATTAGTTTTTGGAAAAGCTCTATAAACTTGCAATAACTTAAAACCACCCTTTTTTTTATCACCTAAAAAGATAAGTTCCAGAGCTTCATTTAAAGTTTTATTAAAATAGATACTTGCTGAATAATTTTTTCAACTTATAGTTAGAAGTACTTCAAATTATTTACTATTAACTTGTGAAAAATGGACATAAATAATTATAGGAATACGTCCCTCATCAATAAGTACTGAGTAAATTAAGATCACGTTGAACTAATTTATTAGCAGAATGCACTATATTCTCATGTTACTACTATTACCATAAGTATCATCTGCTGGAGGCGCATATTAGTATTTAGTATTGGTAGTATGATTATCTATACAATCTACACTTAATCAATGAAATACCATCAAAGCAAAACCTCTCCCCTCTCCTTGATAAAGGAGTCATTAACTGTAATAATATGTAACCTTTTACTGAGATATGAGATAGCATTAAGATAAATAGCTAATGTAGCGACTAGAGTTTTCTCTTCTCCAGTAGCCATCTAAGCAATTTTACCATTAGGATGTATAGCATACCTCCTATAATTTTAGCATCATAATAAACCATATCCCATATTATAGATTTGCCTATGTGGTATGCCTGGTCCTTATATAGAGTTATATAAGTGATTTTTGCAGATAAAATTCTATATAAAAAATAACTTTGTACAAATATTTAGCTTTCGCTATTTTAAATGAAGCGTTTTGTTTTTTAGAAGCTTTTAAGTATTTTTTTCTCAAGGGTTATAAGGTATTTTATTTTATCTATAGCTTTCTCAAAACTTACCTTACTATCAAAATAATCATTTCTACCGCTTGTTTCCTTAAATCGGAATAACATATGTTCCTTTTTTAGTTTTAAATTATATTAGTCTTCTCTCATAAGAGATTATGAGATAATGATACGAAATACCACTCATTTTCCTTAATTTTAGCTAAGTATTTTGAGCATCATGAATATCTCTATTTGTTTTCCCCCTAAAATCTTCATCAATATTCATCCTCATTGAAAAAAAAATCTTCTTGAGTAGGGTAGTCACTCCATATATCTTCTATAGATTCATATATCTCACCATCATCCTCTAACTCTTGAAGATTTTCAATTATTTCTAAAGGAGATCCGCTTCGGATTGCATAGTCTATAAGTTCCTCTTTATTTGCTGGCCATGGCGCGTCCTCTAAATGAGAAGCTAATTCTAATGTCCAATACATAATTTTAAAAGATACAGGTCTTATTTTAGATATCGTTTATATTGTGGTCTCAACTGGAATCGAACCAGCGACCCTTTGATTATGAGTCAAATGCTCTAACCAAACTGAGCTATGAGACCTTTTTATACAATATTAAGAAAAATTAAATATAAAAATATAGTATACTCTTTTCCCCATGTGTTTATTAACTATTATTTTCCACCAATCTTTATTTCATAAGAATATGGAAAAAAGTATAAGAAACAAAAAAATTTGTTCTTTAATAAAAAGAGAAATGGCGAAGATATTGCTCCTTGAGACTATTGAAAAAGGGAGAATTATTAGTATAAGCCAAATCCAAATAAATACGAATCTAGTAAATGCCAAACTTTATCTTAGAATATTCCCAAGACAAGATAAGAACAAAATTCTAAGAACCATTAAAAAAAAAGCTGTATATTTAAGACATATTCTTGGTAAGAATCTAAGAAACCAATTAAGAACAATTCCAGTCATTCATTTTTACATTGATGACGTGCTAGACGATCTAGAAAAGTAAAAAATAAAACCCACATGTCTTACCTTAGATTATATTGCGTTAAAAGTTTAATAAAATATATTCATGATAGAGCCCAAGATCTCAATAAACTTTATTGAAGAATTAATTAAAGAAGATATTAAAAAAGGTTTTCCAAAAGGAAAACTTCGCTTCCGTTTTCCTCCTGAACCAAACGGTTATCTCCATATAGGACACGCAAAGTCTATATGTTTGAATTTCGGATTAGCTAAAAAGTATAAATCTTTAGTTAACTTAAGATTCGACGATACCAACCCATCAAAAGAAGAAAATATCTATGTTAATGCCATAAAAAATGATATTCAATGGCTAGGTTTTAGCTGGAATAAAGAATGTTTTGCTTCTGATTGTTTTGAAAAGCTATATAAATGGGCCTTCCAATTTATCAAAGAAGGAAAGGCTTATATAGACGAACAAACCCAAGATATAATACTTAAACAGAGAACGTCACCTTTTGAACCAGGAATTGATAGTCCATATAGAAATCGTTATATAGAGGAAAGTTTGGCTTTATTTAAAAAGATGAAGGCGGGAAAATTTGAAGAAGGGCAAGGCGTGCTCCGTGCTAAAATAAATATGAAAGCCTCAAATATGAATTTGAGGGACCCTATTATGTTTCGGATATTGAAAATATCTCATAAAAACCCTAAAAAAATATGGTATATCTATCCTACTTATGACTGGGCACATGGACAATCAGACTTGAGAGAAAAAATATCGCACTCGCTCTGTTCATTAGAGTTTGAGAATCACCGCCCTCTTTACGAATGGTATTTAAATAATATGAAAACAAAAGAAAAGCCCAAACAAATTGAATTTGCAAGGCTAAATCTAAATTATAGTATAATGAGTAAGCGCAAACTTAATATTATTATTACGGATGGCTTTGTAGAAGATTGGGACGATCCACGTTTATCTACTTTGAGCGGCTTAAGAAGGAAAGGGTATACTTCAGAAAGCATACTAAATTTTTGCTATAAAATAGGTTTCTCTAAACGAGATAATATAATTAATATCTCATTATTAGAATTCAGCATTAGAGAACAACTAAATAAAATAGTTAGTAGAGTAATGGTTGTTTTGAATCCTCTAAAACTTGTTGTAGAAAATTATAATGAAAATAAAATTGAATGGTTTCTGGCAGAAAACAACCAAGAATATAAAAAAGCAGGGAAAAGAAAGATTCCTTTATCTAATACCCTATATATTGAAAGAGAAGATTTTATGGAAAAAGCAACTAAAAAATTTCATCGTTTAAGTATAGGAAAAGAGGTACGATTAAAAACAGCTTATATTATAAAAGGGACTGGATTCTTGAAGGATTCCACTGGAAATATTATTGAAATAAGTGTAGTATATGACTTTAAAAGTCAATCAGGGAGTGGACCATCTAGAAGAAAAATAAACAGTACGATGCATTGGATCGATGCAACACAAACTCTTAATATCGAAACAAGACTATATGAACTATTATTTTCTTTAGAAGTTACCGATGTAAAACAAAATATTTTAAATAACCATTCATTAAAAATAGTTCACGGGTATGGTGAACTTTTTCTAAAACAAGTAAGGCCAGGGGAATTATTTCAATTTCAACGAATAGGGTATTTCTGTGTAGATAAGAAGAGTTCTAGTATTATTTTTAATAGAACGGTAATACTTAGACAATCACACTTATAATTCTAAAACATCATAAACTTTTTCCCCGTTCATTAAGACTTCTAATGGATTCTCCAACGCCTCCTTAACAGCTACTAAAAACCCAATAGATTCTCGGCCATCTATAATTCTGTGATCATAAGAAAGGGCAAGATACATTATGGGTCTAATTGATATCTTTCCATCAAGAACTACTGGACGATTTGATATATTATGTAGCCCTAAAATAGCGCATTGTGGGTGATTGATAATTGGAGTAGAAAACATAGAACCAAATAAACCTCCGTTTGTAATAGTAAAGCTACCCCCAGTAATTTCATCCACAGTTATTTTACCATTACGAGCCAGAAAAGCTACCCGTTTAATTTCTTTTTCTATTTCTTTAAATGAAAGAATATCTGCATTTCTAACTACCGGTACCATTAAACCTTTTGGACTAGATACAGCAATACTTATATCATAATAATTATAACAAATTTTTTCTTCTTCATCAATCATAGAATTAATGTCAGGGTACATTTTAAGAGCTTGTACACAAGCTTTAGTAAAGAAAGACATTATACCTAGCTTTACACCATGACGATTTTTAAATACTTCTTTATATTTTGCTCTTATTTCATTGATAGAACTCATATCCAATTCATTAAAAGTAGTAAGCGTCGCAGCTTTATTCTTTGCACTAACTAATCGCTCAGAAAGCTTACGCCGAAACTTGGAAAGCCTCTCTCTGTTAGAAGTACGATAAATGCTAGAAGTAGAAGGATTATTTGTAATCAGCATCTCTAGTTCAGACACATTAGGTTTTGGTATATTTTCGTGTTCGTGTTGTTGAGGTATTACGCTTTTTATAATTTCCTTTGATGCGTCAATGATGCATATAACATCTCCTACTTGCAATCTTTCTCCTTCCTGAGCTTTTAATTTTATTATTCCATTTTTCTCAGCTGTTAGCTCCAAAGTTGCTTTATCAGAATCTATTTCAGCTATTGGTTGATCTTTTTCTACATAATCACCCTCTTTCACTAACCAAGATGAAACTTCAACATCTTTGATCGATTCTCCTGGAGATGGTATTCTCATTTCTATTATCATACTTTTATTTAAATACCCTATCTAAAATTTCTTTTTGTGTTCTTATAAAATTATGATACGATCCGCTAGAAGGACTAGCACTTTCTAGTCGTGCTATCAATTCGAAATCAAACTTCGTACGTGAAATATATGGCCACGCCCCCATATTTTCAGGTTCCTCCTGGACCCATAGCAATTTATCGTAAGTATCGTATTTTATCAAAATATTTTCTATACTTTTTCTATTAAGAGGATATAATTGCTCTAAACGAATGAGTGCAATATGTTTAGCCTTAATATTTTCTCTTCTTTCAAATAATTCATAAAATATTTTTCCTGAACAAAATACAAGTTTTGTTATTTGTTTTGAGTAAGCATTATGATCATCTATTATCGGTTGAAAACATCCTATAGCCAAATCTTCAAGAGAGCAGAAGCAAAAATGATGTCTTAGTAAACTTTTTGGCGTAAAAAAGATAAGAGGCTTTCTTACAGACCGTTTTATATGTCTTCTCAAAGCATGAAACAAATTAGATGGATTAGTACAATTAAGAATACACATATTGTCCAGAGCACTCATCTGTAAAAACCGCTCTATACGACCGGATGAGTGCTCTGGTCCTTGTCCTTCATATCCATGAGGTAAAAATATGACTAAGCCGTTTTGCATTTTCCATTTATCTTCGGAAACTGAAACATATTGATCGATAATAATCTGGGCGCCATTGCTAAAATCTCCGAATTGAGACTCCCAGATTGTTAAAGTATTAGGAGAAGACAAAGCATAACCATAATCAAAGCCCATAACACCATATTCAGAAAGAGGAGAATTATATATTGATATATAAGCTTGTTTTTTATTTATATGATTTAAAGTAATAAACTTTTCTTCCTTTTCTTCTGTCTTTACTACTATATGTCTATGAGAAAAAGTCCCTCTTTCAACATCTTCACCAGATAATCGTACTTCAAATCCTTCATATAGTAAACTAGCATAAGCTAGCAATTCTGCCATTCCCCAATCGATGGCTTTACCTTTTTCTATCATTTCGTTCCTTTTATTAAAGAGTTTTTTTGTTTTTATATAAAATGTTAATTCTTTAGGCAGATAAGTAATTTTTTTACCTATTTCATATAGTTTGTCAATAGGAAAGCGCGTATCTATCTTTTTTAAGATAAGACTAGGATCTAATCTATGTAAATTTATCCACTCATCAAATAGATAAGAGTTTGATTTATTACATTTATTACATTTATTACATTTATTACATTTATTACATTCTCTATAATTTGTTCTTTCGTAAGCTAAATCTAGTTTATTTATGAAGTCTTCATTCTGTATCTGATTGGTTTCTATAATTTGATCATTAGCAAGTGTTTTTTTATAGATATCTTTTGCATTGGGACGACTAATAATACTCTTATAAAGATTTGGTTGTGTAAAATTAGGCTCATCTCCTTCATTATGACCATGCTTTCTATATCCTATTAGATCAATAAAAATATCTTGTTGAAAATGCATACGAAAATCAACAGCTATATGAATAGCATGTATTACGGCCTCTACATCATCAGCATTAATATGTAGTACTGGTGCAATTATCACTTTTGATATATCAGTACAATAAGAACTAGAACGTCCATCCATAGAATTAGTTGTAAACCCTATTTGATTATTTACAATAATATGTATTGTACCTCCGGTATGATAGCCGTAAAGCTGAGATATTTGCACTATTTCATATATAATACCTTGTCCTGAAATAGCAGCGTCTCCATGTAGGAGAATGGGTAAAAGTTTTTTATAGTTGCCACAAAAACTATGATCAATATTTGCTCTTGCTATACCTTCTACTACAGAACTTACAGATTCAAGATGGGAAGGATTAGGTGCAAGAATCATTCTTACTTTTTTTACCTTACTATTATTTATTATAGTAGAAGCCCCTAAATGATATTTTACATCTCCTGCAAATCCCCTTTCTTCATATTCTTTGCTATTAAATTCACTAAACATTTCTGAAAGATCTTTATTAAAAATATTACCCAATACATTTAGTCTCCCTCTATGAGCCATTCCAAAAACTAATTCCTCTATTTCATATATTACTGAGGAATATTCTAATAGTTCATCTATTGCTGGAAGCAAAGTTTCATTCCCTTCTATTGAAAAGATCTTTTTACCAGAAAATTTTGTATATAAGTATTTCTCAAATACAATTGTCTCATTAAGTTTTTTTAGTAAGATTAGTTTATCTTCTCTAGATATAAAAGGAAGGTTATCATTTTTATTGATATTATTTTGAATCCAAGCTATTCTCTCTGGATTATTTATATGTAAATATTCTGTTCTAATAGATTTGCAATAAATAGCTTTAAGACTTTTTATTATATTAGAGAGTGTAGAAGGTTTTTTGTCAAGCAGCTTAGCTGCTTGAAATACTTTAGTCTCTTCTAAAGGGCTAAGCCCAAATTCTTCTATATCAAGATAAGTCTGGTTTGTTATAGAATAAATATGTCCTATACTTCTATAGGCTTCAATTAATGATATTACTTGAAATTCTTTAAAAATATTATCAGTATCTACGGATAAGAATTTAGATGCCGATCCAAAATCAAATCCCTGAAAAAAAGCCCTCCAACTAAGATCTAGGCTATCTGGGAGATGAAGATACTTTTGATAAAGCTCATCAAGAAGTTTTGGGTGTAAGGCATTTAGAAACGAATATTTTTCCATTTATTAACAACCACAACCACAACAATCCTATATATAAAAATCTGTTTCATTCAAACTTTGAACTAATTTTAAAGCCTCAGTTAAGCCACGTATATTTTTTACCTTTGACATAGATAGTCCTTTATTATCATTTTCGCAAGGAATAGAAGGAGATATTTTTTTAAGAATTTTAAAAGCATTCATGCCATACAAATCTATAAGTTTATTAGAAATGGCTACACAAATAAACTCATCAGAAACGCTACAAATAATAATTATTATTTCTGTTTTTTGTAGACGTAATTCTAAAGCAATAATTTTTAATTCGCTAAGATCTAGCGTAGTTTTTTCACAAATTAGAATATAATGATTCTGGTACTTTGCTTTAAACAACCAATCTGTCTTAATGCGTTGAATTTCTTTTAATCTCAATACTTCTATCTTAGATAAATAAGTCTTATTTTCTTGTCGCATAATTTGAAAATATTTAATAGGGTAAGATGGCCTTGTCATTTCTTCTATTATTATTTGATAATCCTCTTGAATCTTATTCAATAATTTGATAGCAAACTTTGAGGTAATAGCTTCTATCCTACGAATACCTGATCCAAGTGAATGTTCTGAAATAATCTTGAAAGAACCTATATCTCCAGTGGTTTTTATATGTAGTCCTCTACATAATTCAACTATAGGACCAAAGCGAATCATTCTTACTTTTTCACTATATTCAGATATAGAATTGGAAAGTGATATATTATCTTTTAGAGGGAGATTTTGATAAATCATTTCTTGAACCACACCCTCTATATTTTGTAGATGATGATAAGTTAGTTTTTGAGGGTATAAAAAATCAACCCTAATACGTTCTTTTAGAACATATGAACCTTGGTGAATAGCATCATCTAAAATTATATTAATAGCATAGTGTAATAAATGAGTGGCACTATGATTTTTTTCTATGCTCTTTCTTCTAAATCTATCTACTGTAGCTATAAAAGCTTTTTCTGGTGATTGAGGAATACTTTCTACAATATGTAAAAATATTTTGTTCTCTTTTTTTGTATCTATAATAGATATTATTTCTATTTCATTCTCTATAACTCCTTTGTCTCCTACTTGCCCCTTTTCTTTATAAAAAGGTGTTGTAGTAAAAATAATATGATAGTAAATACTTCTGTTTTTTTTTATACGTCTATATCTAGAAATATATACATAAATACTCAACTTATCATAAACAACAAAATCTTCAATAGAACTCGTTTCTTTAATAATGGTCCAATCATCTGTTTGAAAGGCACTCGCATCTCGAGAGCGATCCCTTTGATTATTTATCTCTTTTTCAAAACCTACTTCATCTATTACTAAAGCATTTTCTGTTGCTAATAGTCGTGAAAGATCCATTGGGAATCCAAAAGTGTCAAATAATTCAAATATTTTTATTCCAGAAATTGATTTTTGTTTTTTCACTTTTGTTTCTTGTATGATGTTTTCTAAGCGCTTCAATCCTTTATTAATAGTCTTAAAGAAGAAAGTTTCTTCCAAGTAAATCTTATCTTTTATCAATTTATTTTTTATAATTAACTCAGTAAAATGCATGCCCATTTCTTTTACTAGTGTCTCTATTAGCTGATAAATAAATGCTTCTCTCTGAAAAAGAAAACGGTATGCGTAACTTACTGCTCTTCTAAGGATTCTACGAATAACATAACCTTCTCCTGTATTAGAAGGATTTTGGCCATCAGCAATAGCAAACGAAATTGCTCTGATATGATCTACAATTACACGTATAGCAATATCTGTATATGAATTTAATCCATATATTTTATTACTTAGTTCTTCTACTTTTCTTATCAAAGTGGAGAAAATATCTGTATCGTAATTGGAATCTTTATGCTGTAAGATCCTACAAAGACGTTCAAATCCAATTCCAGTATCTACGTGACGTTCATCTAGTTCTTCTAGATTTCCATCAAATTGTCTAAAAAACTCCATAAAAACAAGATTCCAAAGTTCAATTACTTTTGGATGATCTGTGTTGATCAGATCTTTTCCAGATTTAGTTTTTTTTTCTTTATGAGATCGTAGATCTATATGAATTTCAGAGCAAGGGCCACAAGGGCCAATACTACTCATTTCCCAAAGATTATGTTCTTTTTTACAAGGAATGATGCTTTCTTTTTTTATAAAATATTCCCAAAAAAACTTAGATTCTTCATCTATATAAATACCTTCTTTATTATCACCAGCGAATATCGTCACATAAATATTGTCTATTGGAATTTTATAAACGTCGGTGAGTAATTCCCATGCCCATTTAATAGTTTGTCTTTTAATACAATAACCAAAAGACCAGTTTCCAAGCATTTCAAACATTGTATGGTGGTAGTAATCTTTACCTACATCTTCTAGATCATTATGTTTACCAGAAACCCTCAAACATTTTTGTATAGAAGTTATATTTGTATAGATAATTTGTTTTTTACCAACAAAATGCTCTTTAAACTGATTCATACCAGAGTTAACAAACATTAATGTAGGATCATGTTTAATTACAATAGGAGACGAAGGTAAGATGTGATGATTTTTACTACTAAAAAAATTTAAAAAATGCTGGCGAATATTTTGCGATTTCATAAAACAAAAAACTGAAAGCTAAAGTAGAAGAAGACATGGAGAAGTAGTTGAACCTGTGACAAAACCTAAAGCCTTTCGGATACGACCGATGGTATTTTTTGCTGTTTTTGAAGCCTTAAATGCTCCTTTTGCAAGAATTCTATCTATAATAGATGGGTTATGTATGAAAAAGGCAAAACTTTCTCTTTCTATAGAAAAACCATCTAACAATAGATTATATAACGCCTCCTTCGCTTGAAGATTTCCAAAACTTCCTTCCAGATACCTATCCTTCATTTCATACACTTTTTTCTTAGAAGCTAGTAGTTTATATAAGTAATATACTATATCTCTATCTCCATTTTTGGTAGTATTCAACTTACTATTATAACTTTTAATAGCCATTACCTGCTTTTGTAAATCCATATCAGACAAAAATATATCAATAACATTTCCTCTAGATTTACTCATTTTTTTACCATCAGTACCTGGAACACACAATTCATTGACAATAGGTTCGGGCAATATAAAAATATCACCCATTTCTCTATTAAAACGCTTAGCGAGATCTCTAGTAATCTCTATATGTTGAAGTTGGTCTCTTCCTAAAGGAATCTTTTCAGCATCATACAATAATATATCTGACGCCATTAATATAGGATAGGAAAATAAACCTGTATTAATATCATCTAAGTAAAATGACTTATCTTTAAATGAATGAGCAAGTTTTAGGCGTATATATGGATAGAAACAATTCAAATACCATGCCAATTCTGTTACTTCAAGTATATCTGATTGTCTATATAATGCTACTCTATCGCTCACACTATCTAACCCACACGATAACCAAACAGAAGCTACAATATAGGTAAAGTTTTTAAGTATTTTTGGATCTTTAATATGTGTGAGAGAATGTAAATCAGCAATAAAAAAAAAAGAGCCATTAATATATTTGGCAAATTCTATTGAAGGCAATATTACTCCCAATAGATTTCCTAAATGAGGTTTTCCAGTACTTTGTATTCCTGTTAATATTCTTGCCATTTATAACATATAAAGTTAAATAATATTTTTAGTTATTGCTATATGCACACGTCCGCCATTGCATCAATGTCCTTAATTACTTCTTGAAGGTCACTGGGAATTAAAAAATAAACAATAATACTAGTATAGTTTTACTTTATCTCCTTCTCTTATATATACTTAAGTCCAAATAATAAAAATAGCTGATCCTCTTCTAAATTAAATACTAACGAACCATACATGACTACTATCCCATAGTGCTATTTACAACTAGTTTTACTGTAGATTCCTTTATCCTTCTTTTATTGCATTTATTCTATATATTTTCTCTAGTTTCAATAGACTTAAGGAAAGCAAATTTTACAACTATAAAAAGCATAAGTAAAAAATAATAGTTTGCAAAACAAAAAAATAAGTAGGAAGGATTTATTAAATTTATAAAAACACTTTACTCTACTAAAGAATGCTCACTACAAATTACAATCCCGGCTCCTATTTAAAAGCGAGAATCACTAAGTTTTGAAATAAGAAAGTCTATTCTGCACATAATTTAAAGGTCTGGGGCTAAAAGTAAAATCATCCATAATTACCCTTGACAAGAATAAAAATAGTAAAGGAAGTAATCAAAGTGATTTATTGAAACAATATTATAAGTATAATAAGAAATAAAACTAGCAAAAACATTTTTTGTAATAGAAATCAGTTTTTTACCCAAAAAAAACAATAAAATCTGTTTTATAAATCTTTTCTTATATGATCCTATAATAGCCATACTTTATAACAATTTTTACTAGCTTATAGAAGAATTGAAACTCTTTATATCACAAAAATGATAAGTAAAGAAAAGCTAATATTTTTTTACCATTGAGTATTATGAATAAATAAACTCTCTGTATTATGATTTTTCTTTTTTTTAAACTCACAATTTTGATAATAATAGGTCGAACAGAACAAAAAAAAATAATGAAAATTATGCTTTCAATAGGTTCACTTTACATTCATATAACCTTTATATAGCAATATTTAAAGGAGAATACAAATTATTTAAAGGGGGGGGAAAAGTGATACGTAAAAAACTATACAAGAAATATTATGATTTATATTACTTCTACTTTAGTTTCATTTTCAGTATCGAGCAAGTTGTATCCAATCGATAAGAGATCTTTTCGTATATTATCTGATATAACCCAATTTTTATTATTTCTAGCTTTTGATCGTATTTCAATAAGAATTTTAAGTACTTCCTCTACTTTGCTTGTTTGCTTCTTAAGCTTAATTTTCAATCCCAAAACTACTGAAAAAAAACTTTTCATCGTCTTTTCTAAGAGCTTTAAATCATAGCAAGTTAAATATTCATCTCCTTCCAATAAAGCTTGAATACAATCTTTAGCTTCAAATAAATGAACTATTAAACGAGGACTATTGAAGTCATCATTCATAGCATCATAACATTTCTGTCTCCAAGTTATTATATTTAAGGTGGAGGTCGATACTTTTATATTTCTTGTAAAGAGAACTTCTAAAGTTAGAAATGAGTCTATCATACTATTATACCCTATTTTTGCTGATTCAACAGCTTTACTAGAAAAATCTAAGAGATTTCTATAATGGGTCTGAAGAATAAAAAACCTAATGATTTCTGAAGAAAATTTTGTAATAATATCAAAAGGAAAAATAGTATTTCCAATAGATTTACTCATTTTCTCTCCATTTAAAGTTAATAAATTAGTGTGTATCCAATAATGGACTGGTATTTTTCCGTGTAATCCAATAGATTGTGCAATCTCACAATCATGATGAGGGAATTTTAAGTCTATTCCTCCTGCATGAATATCAAAAACATCCCCTAGATATTTAAGACTCATTGTAGAACATTCAATATGCCACCCAGGTAATCCTTCTCCCCAAGGAGAAACCCATTTCATAATATGATTGTCATTAGCCTTTTTCCACAAAGAAAAATCTTTAGTACTTATTTTTTGTCTTCTCTCTTTTAAACAACGCGAATTTATCATGGGTTTTTCAATATGATTACGGCTTAAAATACCATATTGATAAATATAGGAATAGTAATTCAAATCGAAATACACAGAGCCATCTATTTCATAGGCAAAACCTTTTTTTATAAGTATCTTTATAATTTCTATTTGTTCTATGATGTGTCCAGATGCAATGGGTTCAATATTAGGAGATAATGCATTAAATTTATCTAGGATAATATGTAAATAATGGGTATATTTTTGTGCCAATTCCATTGGATCAATACGTTCAATTAGTGCTTTTTTTGTTATTTTATCATAACTATCGTTAGTTTCATCTTCTATATGTCCTACATCTGTTATATTGCGAACATAACGAACTTTATATCCTATATATTTAAAATATCGTACTATTAAATCTAACGAAATAAATGTTCTACAATTTCCAAGGTGGAGATCATTATAAACCGTAGCTCCACAAACATATATACCAACATGACCTAAAATAATAGGAATAAAAACTTCCTTCTTTCTACTTAAAGAGTTGTATATTTTAAATGTTTCTTTCGTTGTTATCTTGTGCATTATGTAAGATTATTTTCAAATATACGACAATAAACCCTATTTTTTATATTTGTTCATTTTTTAGAAGATATACTATGGGAAAAAAGGAATATGTAACTGAAGAAGGTTTAAGAAACCTACGTGACGAACTTCAAAAACTTGAAACATTCGACCGTACGAATATATCAAAAAAAATTGCAGAAGCTCGAGATAAAGGGGATCTTTCTGAAAATTCTGAATATGACGCCGCTAAAGAAGACCAAGGCGTAATGGAGATGCGCATATCTCGTTTACAAGAAATCATTTCTAATGTACGTGTTATAGATAATGCTAGAATAGATACTACAAAAGTCTCTATACTTTCTACTGTAAGGATTAGAAATTTAACCCAAGGTATTTCGCAATCTTATACATTAGTACCTGATAGAGAGTCAGATTTAAGTTTTGGAAAAATATCAGTTAATACGCCAATTGCACAAGGATTGCTTGGAAAAAAAGTAGGGGATATTTCTAATATATCATTGCCTAATGGAAATAAATTATCATTGAAAATAATTCAAATAAATTTATGATATTGTTTTAAACAGTAAATATACCAAACATACCTTTACCTTGTTCTTTTGTAGATTTTAATTTTTCTAATTTTAAGGGTGTCTTATATTCTAGATATTGATTTCACTTAGGATTAATAAATACCAATACATAAATACCTAATACCTAATACCTAATACCTAATACCTAATATAATCAATAAGACTTGGAAAAAAAAACACGTTGAAACGAAGGTCTTCCAGAATAAATACACGACCCTTTTTCTTGGGTTCTCTTAAAAGGAATACATCTAATAGTCGCAGTTGTTTCTGTTTTAATTTTTTCTTCTGTTTCAACAGATCCATCCCAAAAAGCAGATAAAAATCCTCCCTTTTTATTAAGTATTTCCTTAAAATCTTCATAATTATCCACTTCTGTTGTAAGGTAATTTCTTCGTACTATTGCTTTTTTGAACATATTTTTTTGAATTTCCTCTAGTAACTCACTTATACTATTTACTAACCCTTTTTGTGGTATCATATTTTTTTCCATAGTATCTCTTCTAAAGAGTTCTACTTCTCTATTTTCTATCTCTTTCTGTCCAACAACAATTCTAATTGGAATTCCTTTTACTTCGTATTCATTCAACTTCCATCCAAAATTATGTCTCTCCCGATTATCGTATACAACTGATATACCTTGCTTTTCTAGAGCTCTCTGTATCGGAAGAACAACTTTTTCTATAGTATCAAGCTGTATTTTATTTACGAAAATAGGAATGATAACAAGCTGTATAGGGGCTATTTTAGGTGGTAGTATTAAACCATGGTCATCGGAATGTGTCATAATCATAGCTCCCATCAATCTAGTAGAAGACCCCCAGGATGTTGACCAAACATAATTTTTGTTTCCAAATTTATCAGTGAATTTTACATTAAATGCTTTGGAAAAATTTTGTCCTAAAAAATGAGAGGTGCCTATTTGTAGAGACTTACCATCTTGCATTATTGCTTCAAGGCAGTAAGTTTGTTTTGCTCCTGAAAAACGTTCCATCGAGCTTTTGAAGCCCTGAATAACAGGAATTGCCATGAATTTTTCAGAAAATTCCGTATAAACTTCTAACATTTTCTCTGTTTCAGTAATGGCTTCATTACGACTATTATGTGCAGTATGCCCTTCTTGCCATAAAAATTCTGTTGTTCGTAAAAAAAGCCTTGTCCGCATTTCCCAACGTACAACATTAACCCATTGATTTAATAAAAGGGGTAAGTCTCGATACGATTGAATCCAACGTCTATAACTCTCCCAAATAATAGGTTCAGAAGTGGGTCTAATAATTAGCTCTTCTTCAAGTTTTGCTAGGGGGTCTACTATAATGCTCCCTCTAGAAGATAGTTTTAATCTGTAGTGTGTAACTACAGCGCATTCTTTAGCAAATCCATCTATATAATATGCTTCTTTGGAAATATAGGACTTAGGAATAAAAAGGGGGAAATATACATTTTTATGACCTGTATTTCTTAACATAATATCAAGACCTTTTTGCATTTTTTCCCATATAGAAAATCCATACGATAATACTATCATGCAACCACGAACACCAGAAATTTCAGCTAAATCAGCTTTAACTACCAGTTCGTTATACCATATAGAGTAATTTTTTTTGCGTTGATTCAGTAGGTACATAAATAAGCCTCTTTATCAGATAAGAAAATGTGGCCGATAGGAGAATCGAACTCCTGTTTTTAGGATGAAAACCTAATGTCCTATCCACTAGACGAATTAGCCAAAAAAAGAAGCTATAGAATGAGTCATCTTACTTTTTAGATTGGATGCTTTATTTTTATGAATTATTTTTTTTTTTGCTAGCTTATCAAATTTTGATATTAATACTTTATATTGAGTTTTGAGTGATTCATCAAATTTTCCTTTTTGGATAGCAATTGTAATATCATTTTTAAATTTCTTAGCAACTGTCTTTGCATCTTTATGTTTAGATCTATTTTGTAATTGATGACTTTTATTTTTACGGATACTTTTTATTGCTGACGTATGATTTGCCATCCTTATATGATTATATACTATATACTATATACTTAAATATAAGTAAAGAAAGTGTGAAAAAAAGTCATCTATAATTGTTTTATAGAGAATTCTAATTGCTTAAGATCTTTCCAAAAATTAGGATAGGATTTTTTTACTACATCAAAGTTATTAATTATAAGTTGTTTATGTAAGCCTAATGGAGTAAATGCCATTGCCATACGATGATCTTGATAAGTATTAATAAAGATTGGTTCTTGTATATATTCTTTATAATGGATAATTTCTAAAGAATTTTCACTATGTTTTACACAAGCTCCTACTTTTTCTAATTCAACTAGCATCGATTTTAACCTATCAGTTTCTTTAATTTTCAAAGTTTCTAATCCTATTAATAGGCATTTAATCTTTAAACCAGTACAAGTAATCGACACTGTCTGTGCAATATCAGGGCATTTATTTAAATAAAACTCTAAATTACCAGATACTTTATGTAAAGTATTTTTTTTTAACCTAACCCCATTTGTATAAAAAATAGTGTTTACACCGAAATAATGATAATAAATATCTACCAAAGCCCGATCTCCTTGTATACTATTTTTATTGTTGAATTTAGTTAAATAAATATTAGCCTGCTCGGATAAAGCAGCCAAAGAATAATAATAAGAAGCAGAACTCCAGTCAGACTCAGTAAAACAATTTCTTATAGAGATTTTTTTATATTCATGGAGAACAGAGATTTTATTGTATTTCCAATAAACATCGATCCCTATTTTACGCAACATTGCAACCGTCATAAAAATATAAGGTTCAGAAGTAATCTTCTTTGAAAGATCAAGCTCCAATCCGTTTTCAAAAATAGAACTTATCAATAATAATGCACTAATAAACTGACTACTTATGTCAGAAAGTATAGATATACTTCCACCTTTAAGTTTTTTACCATAAACTTTTATAGGAGGGTACTTATTATTTTTTATATACTCTATATGAGCTCCAAGTTTTGTTAGTGCTTCTATTAGAATTCCTAAAGGTCGCTTATGCATTCGTCTTGAACCCTTCAGGAAGAACATTTTTCTATATTGTACAGTACAATAAGCTGTAAAAAACCGCATAGCGGTGCCAGCATGCTCAACATCTATCAACCAATTATTATTTGATATAACACTATTTAAAATGTGTGTGTCTTCTGAATCTGAAATATTTACAATACTATAAATATGGTATGGGAAAATAGCTCTAAATATTAATAATCTGTTTGATTCACTCTTAGAGCCTCCTACACGAACAGATCCATTAATAATGTAACTGTTTTTTTTAAGTTCAATCGATTTCATTTTAGTTTTTTATATGACGGGATGAATTTATCACGAAGCTTCTTTTAAGCTGTATATATTAATTCTTTCAAAGATATTCTAATTATTGTAGATTACAATAAATTGATAAATCTATAAAAAAAGTTTGTGTTATAGGGCGCCTATCACTTAAAGATAATTTTTGAAATCAAAGTTCTATAATAAATAAATAACTAGTGTAGTAAATGATATTCTGGGAGAAGAGCGAAATAAATCATAAAAAAATGGGGCGGAAAGTCTTATACGTTAATTATGGAACAATCACCTGTTGCTTGTGATTTGTTAATGAAGTAAAAGTAGAAAAGAGTCATTCAAAATTTGACCGCTAGAAAACTTAATTTGTTTCCTGGGTTTAAATAGGTAAAATTTTAGTGTGTTTTGAAAGAAATATTAATTAACTAAGAGTCGTTATGGTGCAAGTTATTATAGTATTATAGGAATGGATAATCCATATGAAATATTCTAGCAGGGTTTTATCTAAAAATATAAATGTAATAAATAATGAATAGGCTTCATGTTTCTGATAATGTAGGTGCTTGTTATAAGTAATAAATAATAAATAATAACATAATAACATAGTAAACTATTACCCCATATCTCTTCTGAAGAAGTTGGCAACTTCTATAAATAAGGCATATAAAACGTATAAAAAGACATTTTTAAGCTCATTATCAAACTAATATTTGTCTCAAATGTAGTAATATAGCATATAGCATATAGCATATAGCAAATAGCAAAATGTAATTGTAATAAATCATTGTCTTTATTGTCTTTATGTACCGCACATTTAACTTTAAAAACTTATATATTTTTACCAAAAAAGCCACATTTTAACAAAAAATAGTACGTTTTCCGCTTTTTATCACTCTAAAAATCCATCATATTATTTATATTCAGTACAGTATATGCTTATATCTTAAAATACAAAAATCATACACACCATTGAAAATTATGTGTATATAAGAAATAAGTACCCTGTCCCCTCTACAGAAAGCAAATAAAAACACAGGATATCCCAGCACCTTTATCTTTTAGAACCGTAAGCATTTTTTCCAATTGTATATCTAATAGATGACAATGTATACAGCACATTGTTGATAAAAGACAAATATTGTAATTGGTCTTGTAAAAAGAATAATTTAATTACTTGAAACATTCACCAATAATAATGCTGAAAGTAAACATAATATAGATAATTTTATTATAGAGGATTTTATATAAGCGTACGATATACGCTCTGATTTTATATATTGGATAGATCTGGCTCCTTTTGATACTATCTCCGTAATCTATTAGAGAAATAGTAATGCATGAAAAAAAGTATTACTACTACCGCGCCTTTCGAACGTGCAATAAGCGCACAAAGGTAAAGTGAAAATACAATATTCTATATCGTATCGTCCTTATATAGAGTTATATAAGTTTTTTATATCAGTTTTCTCTTCCAATAAATAGGTAATCTTATTTATAGATACGCGCTCCTGTCTCATACTATCTCTATGACGAACAGTAACACTATAATCATGTAAACTATCATAGTCAACAGTAAAACAAAAAGGCGTTCCTATTGCATCTTGCCTTCTATATCTCTTTCCGATAGATTCATTTGCCTCATAAATAACCATGAACTTATATTTCAGTTCATTAAATATATTTTCTGCTAATTCAACCAATCCTTCTTTTTTAACTAAAGGGAAAATGGCGGCTTTTATAGGAGCAAGGGGAGTTGGTAATTTTAACACGCTTCTAAAATTTCCTTTGGAAAACTCTTCTTCTTTAAGTGAAGAAGAAAATAAACCCAAAAACATACGATCCAATCCGATTGATGTTTCTATAACATATGGAGTATAATGTTGATAACTATTATAATCCAATACCTGCAACTTTTTACCTGAAAATTTTTGATGGTTTTTTAAATCTAAATCTGTTCGTGAATGAATTCCTTCAATTTCCTTAAATCCAAAAGGGAAAAGATATTCTATATCAGTAGCAGCACTAGCGTAGTGCGCTAACTTATTGTGTTCATGAAATCTGTAAAAAATGGGATCGATTGTCAGAGAAAGATGCCATTTAAAACGAATATATTTCCAATACTCATACCACTCTCTTTCTTTTGTCGGAGCTACAAAGAATTGCATTTCCATCTGTTCAAATTCACGCATTCTAAAAATGAATTGACGAGCAACAATTTCATTACGGAATGACTTTCCTACTTGAGCAATTCCAAACGGAATTTTCATTAATGTAGTATTGGAAATATTTTTAAAATTTACAAAACTACCTTGAGCAGTTTCTGGGCGTAAATAAAGTTCAAATGTATTATGTCTAAGTGAACCAAAATTAGTTTTAAACATAAGATTAAATACCCTAACATCAGTCCAACTTTTTGATCCACTTTCAGTATCGCTAATTTCCAATTCTTCTATAATATTACGAATATCATTTAGGTTTTTATTATCCATGGATATTGCTAGCCGCTTAATAATCCTTTCCTTTTGTTTTTTAAATTCACTTATTTTAGATGAAGTAATAAAACAAATATGCTCATCAAACTTTTCACCTAAAATATTCCTAGCTTTCTCTACTGTTTTATTAATTTTATGTTCTATTCTATCACAATACTCTTCAATCAGAAGGTCTGCTCTATAACGACGATGACTATCTTTATTATCTATTAATGGATCATTAAAAGCCTCTATATGTCCTGATGCTTTCCATACAGTTGGATGCATAAGAATCGAAGTATCGATTCCAACAATGTTCTTATGTAACTGTATCATAGATTTCCACCAATAGTCTTTTATATTATTTTTTAATAATATGCCGTAGTGACCATAATCGTAAATAGCACTAACACCATCGTAAATTTCACATGATGGAAAAATAAAGCCATATAATTTAGCGTGTGAAATTACAAAATGTAAAGAATTTATCACTACGAGATTAACATAATACGCCTATCCAACCAATTCAAAAGGAAACTCTAATTCTAATTTTCTATGTAAGAAAATCTTCACTCTGTGCTTACCTAACTTTTTTATCTTAGTTCCTATAATCCTAATAAGCTGCTTATCTATATCTATGTTTTTCTCCTTAAGGGCTTCTGCAATTACTTGATTGGTTACTGACCCAAATATTTTTCCTTTTTCACCTGATTTAACTGATATTTTAATATTAATAGATTTAAGCGTATTTATAGTTTCCTTAGCTTTTTTAAGTAATACCTCTTCTTTTTTAGAGCGTTGTCTTAGTGTCTCTTGCAGTTGCTTCTTTTCTGAAGAAGTAGCGATAACAGCATATCCTTTCGGAATAAGGTAATTTCTAGCAAAACCAGGTTTTACTTTTATTTCTTCATATTTAAATCCTCTATTCTCAATATCTGTTTTTAAAATAACTTGCATAATTTTTATTTCAAATCATCTCCTAAAAATGGAAGAATAGCTAAATGTCTTGCCCTTTTTACAGCCTTTGCTATTCTTCTCTGATACTTTAGAGATGTTCCTGTAATGCATCTAGGTAAAATTTTACCTTGCATATTAATGAATTTAACTAAAAAAGTTGGGTTTTTATAATCTACATATTTTATGCCATATTGTTTAAATAGACAGAATTTTTCTCTAGGTTTCTCCTCTATCTTAATAGGAGCCAAGTACCGTATTTCTTCGCCTTGACTAGAATGTTGTAGTAAATCTAAGTCATCTATCATAGTTATCTATTTTTGAATAGAGTTTATTTTCTGTATGCGATTTTTAGAATAAATCATAGCAAACTTATCCAGTTTAAGTGTAAGAAAACGAATAACTTTTTCATCTCTTTTTAAAATTATATCAAGCTCTGATATTATATTTTTGTTTTTGGAAGCTTTAGTATTGTCTATTTTAAATTGTATTAACTCGTAATAACCAGTATTTTTTTTATTTATTGAATATGCAAGCTTCTTGAGGCCCCAAGATTCATGATATGCTATTATAGCATTTTTCTTAATAAGAAATGTTTTTATTTTATCGACTGTTTCCTCCACCTTAATTTGCGATAGCACGGGTGTTAAAATGAAAACTGTCTCGTAATGTCTTTTCATTACCTTAATATATTTTTACTACAAAAATAGGAAAATCCTATATCTTTCCCTAAAACATAAGAAGAAAGATTACCTATGCAAAATATATTTTTCATTATCTTATTATAATATGCAAAAAAAAATATTTAGAGAAATTGAAGAAATACAAAAAATTAATACAAAAAACATAAAAGAAATAGAAAAATTTCAACTTAAATTTTTAGGAAAAAGGGGTAAATTTAGAATGCTTTTACCTTACCAAAAAAAACAAATTGGAGAAAGTATCAAACAATTAAAAAAACAAGCCAAAGAAATAATTTATAAACTTAAGGAAAAAAAAGTTTCTATCTATCAAGAAGATATATTGGAAGACTTTACTAAACCTGGAATATCTTGCGTTCTTCCAGGAAGACACCCCATATCTACAATAAAACATACTATAATAAATATTTTTGAAGGAATAGGATTTATAACAGTAGAAGGACCAGAAATAGAAGATGATTGGCATAATTTTACTGCCTTAAACTTTCCATATGATCATCCATCAAGAGATATGCAAGACACTTTTTTTATTGAGAAAAATCCTGATATCTTATTAAGAACCCATACTTCATCTGTTCAAATTCGTTATATGAAAAATAATCGTCCACCTATTAGAATTTTATCGCCAGGTAGAGTGTATAGGAATGAGGCTATATCAGCACGTTCGCATTGCATGTTTCATCAAATTGAGGGCTTATACGTAAACAAGGGTGTTTCTTTTGCTAATTTAAAACAAACAATCCATCATTTTATTAAGGACCTTTTTGGTAGCAAACGTTTTCGTATTCGTCCTTCGTACTTTCCATTTACAGAACCTAGTGCTGAAGTTGATGTATATTGTGGATTAGAATCTGAAAGAGATAGAAGTATTACAAAAGGAACAGGATGGTTAGAAGTAATGGGATGTGGAATGGTTGATCCACATGTACTACAAAACGTAAATATTGATCCAGAGAAATTTTCTGGATTTGCATTTGGTCTTGGGATAGAAAGAATTGCTCTATTGTTATACAGTATAGAAGATATACGTTTATATTTAGATAACGATATACGTTTTTTAAAGCAATTTTAGGTTTCTTTAGAATATCTCCTTCGTAACACCTCATAAATCAAAACTCCACATACTACTGAAACGTTCAAAGAAGAAACCTTTCCAAACATTGGTAATTTTACTTGTTTGTCTATAAGAGAAAGATAAGAAGAATCTATACCATATTGCTCATTTCCTATTATAAAACCTATTGGTAGAGAAAGATCGAGATCTAATTCATAAAAAGTAGAAAACGCTTTCTCTGAAACAGCTACTAGTTGTATACCATATTTTTTTAAAATTAGTAAGCTCTTATAAAGATCCATTTCTCTACAGATAGGTAATTTTAACATTGCTCCAGAAGAGCTTTTAATAGCTTCTGAATTGATAAGTGTTGATCCAATGGATGGTATAAGTATGGCATCCACATCTCCGCATTCTGCGGTTCGAACAATAGAACCAAAGTTTCTTACATCAGTGATTCTATCTAAAATTAAAACCAATGGATTTTTACCATTTTCATAGAGTCTTGGGATGATATCTCCTATGCAATTAAATTCAATAGTAGATATAAAAGCAAATACGCCTTGATGATTCTTTAATGTAAGAGAACGTAATTTTTCTCTTGGAACCCATTTGAACGGTATTTTATGTCTGTTTATTTTTTCTTGAAGACGCTTATAATTTACACCATGTAACTGTAACCCTAACCCTTTTTGAAGATAAATTTTATCTATATTTTTACCTGAATCAATGGCTTCGATAACAGGATGAATTCCATATATATAATTTTGTGGTTCCAATATTCTTTTTTTTTACAAAAACAACGGTAAATATAGTATCCAGTAATAATTACAAAAAAAATGTATTAAGTGTAATATACCAGGAAATTAATTTTAAAAGATTATTACGTTATATAATATAAAGCTAATAATGTAATAGAACCTAATAGAATAGTAGCTTCTGTAGAAATTGCTATTATAGGAGAGAACATAGAGTTTTGTTAGTTACCACTAATATACTAATATACTAATACACTAATATAGTAATATAGTGGTAGTTATGACAAGTATTCCAGTACAATGATAGAGAATAAAATTTTTAAACATATTATGTAATAATCCTGCGGTGACTACAGAAGAAAGATAGAGAGTAATAAATTTAAGGTGTCCAATAATTGGATTCCACATATCCATAAAAGCGTCATATTGATAGTAATAAGAAAAAATATGAATAGAATGGATAAACATATAAGAAATAAACTGCAAAAAATTTTAAAAAGTGCTAGTAATCATCCATATTTAATTTAGAAAAGATAACCATACAAATATATAATTATGTTAATGCTGATGATATGTTAGACTATATCAAACTTTATGATAATTGGGATTCTATTAAATTAGAATTTAAGGTAAAAAATATCATCTTTCCAGATGGAGTATAATTAGGTTCCGTGCATAAATAGAAAAGTTCATAAATAATATGATTCATCTCTTTTACAGATAATGATAAACCATGCTTTATTGCTAAAGCACTTGATAAAGCACTTGCTATCATCTCTTGATAACTTGCTCTGTCTTCTTTCTCTTCAGAAAGATTTACCAAAAATATATTGAAAAAATAATTTACCTGATGTTGAGTCATTTCTATAGGAGTAGCATTCACTATAACTCTCCCTTCATAAAAACTTATAGAAAAACCCATTGCTAACAAAGGTTTTATGATTGTTTTGATTAAATTAAGTTGAACTCTTGATAAGAATAGTGATATAGGAAATTGTAGTTGTTGGCTCGTTGAATTTTTATTATGGAGTAAATATTCGTAATATATTCTTTTATGAGCACGATGCTGATCAACTATAATTATATCTGAATGTAGAATACTAATTATATACTTCTTATGAAGCTGAAAACAGAAATCAATACTATTGATAGATTTAGATTGCTGAATCTGCTCATACAGTTTTTTAATAGAACCTCCTTCATTCAAGTTAAATAATGGACTATAATTAGCGTATATCATTGGATTAGGGGAGGATGGTTTGATGGCGAATGTAACTAATGCACGTTTAATAGAATTATATAATATCCTATATATCGATGCTTCATTTTCAAATCTAATTACATTTTTTGTAGGATGAATGTTAATGTCAATAAATTTTGGGTCTAAGAAAAAAAATAGAAAATAAGAAGGATGAATTCCATCTGTGATAAATCCTTTAAATGCCTTTAATACAGTTTTAGATAAATTAGAACTTTTAATATATCTATTATTCACAAATAAAAACTGTTCTCTAAGCGCTTTATTGGAATTGGAATACGATGGTTTTACAATAAAACCTTTTAAATTAATTCCATTAACTTGTTCATCAATAGAAATTATTTCTTCATTTATTTTATTACCTAAAAATTCTATTATTCGGTTTCTGAGCGAAACTGGTGGAAAATCCAAATATTTTTTAATCTTATTGTTCTTTATATGAAATAAAATAAATCTAATACGTGGATGCGCTAATGATAGTCTATTAAACTCGTCCATAATTTTTCTCAATTCTATTGGGCTAGATTTCAACCATTTTCTTTGTGCAGGAAGATTGTAGAAAATGTTTTTTATAGTAATTGATGTTCCCTTTGATATTCTAACATATTCTTCTCCTTTTAATTTATTTCCTTCAATAAATAATGATACCCCTATCTCATCTTCCTTTCGTCGAGTCTGTATTTCTACTTGACAAACAGAAGAGATAGAAGCTAATGCTTCTCCGCGAAATCCCATTGTTCTTATTCTAAACAAATCATCCGTTATTTTTATTTTAGAAGTTGCATAACGTAAAAAACTTATTTTAGCATCTGAAATACTCATTCCCTTACCGTCATCTATTACCTTAATAAGTGATTTTCCAGAGTCTTGTAAAATAAGCTGAATGAATTTAGCCTCTGCATCAATAGAATTTTCTAAGAGTTCTTTAACTATAGACGCTGGTCTTTGTACTACTTTGCCCGCGGATATTTGATTGGTTATATGCTTAGGTAATATTCGTATACTATCTGACATAGATTTTTAATAAGTCACAAAGAAAGTAATTTTATTAAATAGACTCATATTATACTATAAATAAATATTATATTCAGGGAGCTTATTTCATTTGGGGCTGAATTGCATTTGACAGCAAGAGAAATAAGTAAGTAAGCATATACGTGTTACGTAAGGCAAACACGAAAATCTTGCGTTACAAAATATAAACGGCAATGAAAGCTATGCTCTTGCAGCTTAATTAAGCAAGATATCCTCAGAATCTTATCGCCTTATATATTTTCTGAATAATGGATACGTAAAAGAAAGGCAAGGAAAATGCTTAGCCTCTATCATTTTCTAGAATTAAATGAGGCTAAGCTGTTTATCGAATTCTCTCCTTCGTAAAATGGTCTAAAAATTAAGGAAGAGATAAGTATGTAGAAAGCTTACAAAGATCTTGTATGGACGTGGGTTAAAATCCCGCCAGCTCCACCAATCATAAATCATTTAGTAGACCCGGAAAGAATCGAACCTCCTCTTTTAGGATCAAAACCTAATGTACTAACCATTATACCACGAGTCTTAATTAGTATGTAATGAAGCTTCTTTATGTAAAGATAAAAAAATATATTAATTTTACAAACTGTTTTAAAATATTCATATACAATGCCTATTAAAATTCGTTTGCAAAGACGCGGAAGAAAAGGAATGCCTTTTTATCATATAGTAGTAGCGGATTCACGTTCTCCGCGAGATGGAAAATTCATTGAAAACCTTGGTTTTTATAACCCTTTAACTAATATTATAAATATTTACGTTGATAATGCGGTTTTTTGGTTAGAGAAAGGGGCACAACCTACTGATACAGCTCGTTCTTTATTATCTAAATTAGGCGTTCTTTACAAGAAACATCTTTTTATAGGTGTGCGAAAAGGCGCTTTTGATAAAAAAGAAGCAGAAAATCGCTTTAAAAAATGGATAAAAAATAATAATAACGTTTATATTAATAGCGATTTATTGAGCTTTGTTAAAGAAAAGAAATAATTATTATACATCAATATGAGCGTATATTGCGTTATTTTCAATAAATTCACGTCTAAGAGAGACATCATCTCCCATTAGCATAGAAAAAATACGGTCTGCTTCTGTTGCATTTTCTATAGTTACTCTCTTTAGTAGACGTTTTTGTGGGTTCATTGTAGTGTCCCATAATTGTTCTGAGTTCATCTCTCCTAATCCCTTATATCTCTGAACAATTATCCCCTTGCTTCCACCTAATTGTTGAATGAACTTTTCCCTTTGTCTGTCATTCCATGCATAAAAACTTTTATTTCCTTTTTTAACTAAAAATACTGGAGGAGTTGCAATAAATATATAACCTTTTTCTATAAGAATTTTCATATATCTAAAAAAGAAAGTTAGTATAAGAGTAGAAATATGACTACCATCAATATCAGCATCAGTCATTATAATAATCTTATTGTAACGCAACTTTTCTATATTAAGTGCTTTTCTATCTTTTGTAGAACCTACTGATACTCCTAAAGCCGTATAGATATTCCTAATCTCTTCATTTTCAAAGACCTTATATTGCATAGCTTTTTCTACATTCAATATTTTTCCACGTAAAGGTAAAATAGCTTGAAAAGCTCTATTGCGGCCTTGCTTAGCAGTGCCTGCTGCAGAATCTCCTTCTACTAGATATATTTCACAATCACTAGGCTCATTATAAGAACAATCAGCCAATTTTCCAGGTAAATTTACTATACTAATTGTAGCATTTCTTTGTACGCATTCTCGTGCCTTTTTAGATGCCTGACGCGCTTTAGCTGCAAGAAGTATTTTTTCAATGATTGTTTTTGCATCATTAGGATTCTCCTCTAAAAAATCAATTAGCATTTCACCTACAACACTATCTACTACTGCACTTACTTCTGCATTACTTAATTTTGTTTTAGTCTGACCTTCGAATTGGGGATCTATTACTTTTACTGAAATAATAGCAGTTAGACCCTCTCTAAAATCATCTACTGTAATATAGACCTTTTCTTTTTCTAAAAGAATAGATTCATCTATATATTTTTTTAAAGTACGGGTAATACCTTTACGAAATCCAGCTATATGCTGTCCGCCTTCTGAAGTATTAATATTGTTGACATATGAATGAATATTGTCATTAAACGAAGTATTGTATCTCAGAGCTACTTCAACTTGAATATTTTCCCTTTCACCTTCCATATAAATAACAGATGGGATTAAAGGATCTCTACATTCTTCTATAAACAATATGAATCCTTTAATACCATCCTCTGAATAAAACACTGTCCTCTTATTTTCATTAGGCCTCTCATCACTAAAAAAAATAGTAAGTCCTCTATTTAAAAAAGATAGTTCCCTAAATCTTGTTGCTAGAATAGTATAGTTATATTGTATATGATTAAAAATAGTTTCGTCAAAATTAAAATTTATCACTGTACCATGAATCTTGGTTTCTCCTATGACTCGGACAGGAGAAAATGCCCTTCCTCTTACATACTCTTGATAAAAAATATTTCCATTACGATAAATCTTTGCTTTCAATAGTTTAGATAGAGCATTTACACAAGATATTCCAACACCGTGCAACCCTCCTGATACTTTATAAGAAGACTTATCAAATTTACCTCCAGCTCCTATTTTAGTCAAGACTACTTCAAGAGCTGATTTTCCTTCTTTTTGATGAAGATCTATAGGAATTCCTCTGCCATTATCGCGTATTGTAATAGAATTGTCTTTATGTACGATAATCCAAATTTTATTGCAATAACCGACCAAGGCCTCGTCTATAGAATTATCGATTACCTCATTCACTAGATGATGTAGTCCTTTCTTTCCTATATCTCCAATATACATTGAAGGTCTTAATCGTACGTGTTCTATATCTTCTAAAGATTGAATATTTTCTGCATTATAGTTATTCATCATATAAAACAAAGTTAAAAATAAATATCTTATAAAGACAGTACGATTGACTTGATTTGAAGGCAATGTAGATAATTATACCATTAAAAATAATATACACAAGGAAGAGCTGCAACAACCCGTTCAGATAAGACAAAAGCATCTTAAAAAATTACTATTATAGTATATTCTATTCACAAAGTATTAGCGATTTCTTTTACTGCTAGTATTTTTAGTAATGGATCTATCATAAAAACATAATGACCAGCATCCATTATTAGAGCAGCTTGTAGTGATATCGAGCGATACGTGTATTACATATTTCATTTGACAAAATTGCTTATATTGATTATAAGTTAGCAATGTAAAATACCTTTTTCATCTTCATTAGTTTTACTAGATTTGCAATTATGCAAAATATATCTCGTCGTTTACAAAAAATAAATTATTCGCAAACATTGGCTATGTCCGCTAAAACTAGATCTTTGAAAGAGAAAGGTATTGATATTATTAGTTTGAGTATAGGAGAGCCAGATTTTTCTCCTCCTTCTTATATATTAGAGGCAGCTAAAAATGCTATTGATCAAGGACATCATTATTATTCTCCAGTAGCTGGTTATCTAGAATTACGTGAGGCAATTTGTGAAAAATTTTTAAGAGATAACTCGTTGCATTATAACCCGTCTCAAATAGTAGTTTCAGCAGGATCTAAACAAGCAATAAGCAACTTATTCCTATCTTTATTAGATCCTGGGGATAAAGTTATTATTCCTGCGCCATTTTGGGTTAGTTATTATGAAATAGTAAATTTATGTGAGGCTATTCCAGTAATAATTCATACTTCTATTTCTACTGATTTTAAAATTACTCCAGAACAACTTGAAGGTGCTATCACACCAGATGTAAAGATTTTTATTTTCAGTTCTCCTTGTAATCCTTCAGGAAGTGTATACAGCTATGACGAACTTAAGCGTCTATCTGAGGTATTTGTAAAATACCAAAAAATAATTATAGTTTCTGATGAAATATATGAGTATATTAATTATTCAGAGAAATATACAAGTATAGGATCATTTACTGAAATATACGAACAAACTGTCACTCTTAATGGAATTTCTAAGTCATTCGCTATGACTGGCTGGCGAATAGGTTTTATAGGAGCTCCATTATGGATTGCTAAGGCTTGTGAAAAAGTGCAAGGACAAACTTCTTCTGGAGCTAATTCTATAGCTCAACAATCTGCGATTATAGCACTTAAATCTAATCCCAATAGAATATCTTATATGATTGAAGCGTTTAGAAATCGTCGCAACCTTGTTTTAGAGATGATGAAAGAAATTCCTGGGTTTCGATCTAATATACCGGACGGTTCTTTTTATATTTTCCCAAATGTATCTGAGATTTTTGGTAATACTTTTTTAGGCGTTAAAATTTACAATGCCTATGATTTAAGTATGTTTTTACTGGAGAAAGCACAAGTAGCTACTGTCGCTGGTAATTCTTTTGGAGAAGAGTCATATTTAAGAATCTCCTATGCCACATCTGAAGAAACATTAAAAGAAGCTTTTAAAAGAATAAAACGAATGTTAGCGTAAGGATGGACGACGGGACTTGAACCCGCTACCTTCAGATCCACAAGCTGATGCTCAAACCAATTAAGCTTAGTCCATCGTCTTAATGTTAAGATATAAATTTTTATATTCTTTATGAAAAAACTACTATAAATTAATAGTGGGTTATAATAATTTGGTCTAATATAATAACAAATCTTCGTATCTCACTGTAATATAAATATACTTTCATCGTAAATTGTTTTAACTAAACTATGAATAATATCTACATAATAGATTCATTTACTGATTTTAAGAAGTACAACCATATAGACGGTGTAACTTTTATTACAATATTAGAGTTTTCTATTCGTAATACTGTAATTAAACAATCTCCTTACGAAATAAACTTGGATCTATTTATAGATTATGAAAATGGATCTATTGATATATGGCGTAATCGTGTAATAGTAGGTGAAATACAGGAATCTAATAAAGAAATAACTATTTTATCTGCTAAGCAAATAGAGTATGATTTTGAAGTGGGAGAAGAGGTAACAGAACAATTCGCTCTTAAACTTATGGATAGAAAATACATTATTACTTTTAAATACAATTTTGACTTGAAAAGTAAAGAGTATTATAGTATATGGAAATATAATTATTTCAAGACGAGAATAGGAGATATTGTTGTTGGACAGGTATTTCATGCAAAAAACGACTTAATTATACGAGATGATAATCATAATAATCTGTTTTTACCTAAATATGAACAGATGTTTAATGATTTTATGCGTAAAAGAGATAGTATACAGGCAATCATTAAGTCTATATATTGGGAAGAGAGTCAATCTATTATCATTCTTTCTAGAACTGGACCTAATTTTATCCAGAAACTTTTAGAACAAGAGATACCAGAAATTTTAGATGGATTCATTATAGTAAAACAGGTAGTAAGAATACCTGGTGAAAAATCAAAAGTATCTGTAGAATCTTCTGATTATCATATTGATCCGGTAGGTGCTTGTTTAGGTGTAAAAGGCATACATATCCATACGATAGTCAAAGAATTGAAAACAGAAAATATAGATGTAATAAAATATTCTAATAATATTAAGCTTCACATCTTGCGTGCGTTGAGTCCAACAAATATTACTATGATTGAAATATACGAACAAAATAAAAAGGCAATGATTTCATTAAAATATGATCAAGTATCCAATGCAATAGGTCGAAAGGGGAAAAATATTAGACTTGCTGGAAAAATTACTGGCTATAAAATAAATCTGTTAAGAAATTATTATGATTCATATTATAAATATGAAGAAGAAATAAGTAAATTTGTCTCGGAAATCACTCCACCTATTTATGACGCACTTATATTTAATAAGTGATATAGGTGATTGTACGGAGTAGATAATATCATATTTTAAACTTAAGACTTTAAATCATGCATAAAAACCGCAAAAATAAACATTTCAATACTGAAATTCTTAAAAGAAAGGTAATAAAATTGCCTGCTGAAGACAGTAAGAACGAGAAAAGCAGATCTTACGATCATAAAAAACCATCACAAGAAAAGACAGTTATTAAAATAGCTAAGTACGCTACTGTAAATGAATTTTCCAATATGATTGGAGTCTCTCCTCCTCAGATAATACGATATTGTATGTCGTTAGGAGTTATGGCGACTATTAATCAACGATTAGATCCAGATCTACTTGAATTAGTAGCTTATGAATTTGGTTATATCGTAGATTTTATAGGAAAAGATATCTATGATTCTACAAAAAAAGATAGTCTCTGTTCTAGAGACCCTATTGTGACAATTATGGGACATGTAGATCATGGAAAAACCTCTCTTCTTGACTACATTAGAAAAACAAATTTTATAGCAAAAGAATCAGGAGGAATTACTCAACATATCGGGGCTTATAACGTAGAATTTAAAAAAGGAAAATCCATTACTTTTATTGATACTCCAGGACATGAAGCTTTTACCGCTATGCGGTCTAGAGGATCCAAGATAACGGATATTGTTATTATTGTTATAGACGCAGATGATAATATAATGCCTCAAACAAAAGAAGCCATAAGTCATGCAAAGGCAGCCTCTATACCAATGATATTCGCTTTAAATAAAATAGATAAAGCAACGGCTCAACCTGATAAGATTCGTAAGCAGTTAGCTAATATAAATTTACTGGTAGAAGAATGGGGTGGAAAGTATCAGTCTCAAGAAATATCAGCAAAAACTGGTGTAGGTATTGAACAGTTGCTAGAAAAAGTTTGGTTTGAGGCAGAATTTCTTGAGCTTATAGCTAATCCTAATCAGCCTGCGTCAGGAACCGTTATAGAAGCTTCTATAGATAAGCATAAAGGGTATATTACTAATATACTAATTCAAGAAGGAACACTGAAAATAGGAGATTCTGTTTCTTCAGGGGCCTTTTTTGGTAAAGTAAAAGCAATTTATGATGATCTTAATAATCTTATTTCTAAAGCTGGTCCTTCAAAGCCAGTATCTTTATTGGGTCTAAACGGAGTTCCATCTGCAGGAGATAAGTTTAAAGTTTTTATAGATGAAAAGGGCGCTAAAAAAATTGCTTTAAAAAGAAAGCAACTACAACGTGAGCAAAGCATTAGAACAAAAAAGCATATTACACTAGATGAAATAGGACGTAGAATAGCATTGACTAATTTTAAGGAAATTAATATAATTATAAAGGGAGATGTCGATGGATCAGTCGAGGCTCTAACAGATGCTATTAAAAATATTTCTACTGAAGCAATATCTATAAATATTATCCATAAAGGAGTTGGGCATATTTCAGAATCTGATGTAATACTAGCTAAAGCTTCTAATGCAATTATTATAGGTTTTAATGTAAGTACAATATTAAATGCTCGTACTATTTATGAATATAGAAAAATAGATATTCGTTTATATTCAGTAATTTACGATGCTATAAATGACATGAAAAATAACGTAATGAATTCACCACTTAAAACTGAGCAAGTCATTGGAAAAGCTGAAATACGTAATATATACAATATAAAAAAATTATATACAATTGCTGGTTGTATGGTTATTAACGGAAAGATTAATAGACATCTTAAAATTAGACTATTAAGAGAAGGCAATATTATTCATAATGGAGAGCTCGCTTCACTAAAACGTTTTAAAGACGATGTAAAAGAAGTAGCGAAAGGCTACGAATGTGGTTTAAATATTAAGGACTACAATGATATAAAAGTAGGAGATATAATAGAGGGCTATGAATAACTTTCATATTTTAATAATAAGATTATGAATATTGAACATTTTTGTTTTCTTTTTGACTTGTTTTTTTCTTTATTTTAAGTAGCAGTTTTCTATAAGTGTAATAGAAAATTTAGTATTCGTTATATTCACTTTATATATCAAAGAAATCCTCTTATATATCTAATTTTTTTATATAAGGGTTTAATTCGTCTATTATTTGTTCCAAACGGTTCTGTTGTACGATAGGTAAACTATAATTATTTTTAAGTTTATCAATGATGGATGATAGCTTGAATCTTTCTGATAATAAAGAAAGAATATGATGATCTTGTTCATCAATTTGTAGTAGAAGAATTCCTAATTTTTGGATAGTATTTTTATTTATAAACTCCATGTTTTTAAGTATTTCTAGTAAATTATCTGGAGTGATTTGTTGCTTAGCGTCACTCCATGCTTCATCTGGGTTACAGTGAGTTTCAATCATAAGACCGTTATATTCACAATTTAATGCCTGTTGTGCAATCTTGGCAATACCTTTTCTTTTTCCACAGATGTGAGATGGATCAAATAAGATAGGAATATTAGGAAATCTAATTATAAAATCTTGGCCCATTCTCCAATTTGGAATATTACGATAATCAGAATTTTTATACGCTGAAAATCCACGATGAATAACACCTATGTTTTTTATTCCTTGTGCAACAAGTCTTTCAATTGCACCTTTCAATAGATCAAAGTCTGGATGAATAGGATTTTTTATTAAAATAATTTTATCTGTATCTTTTAAAGACTCAGCAATTTCTTGCACAGAAAAAGGATTAACGGTACTACGAGCACCTATCCATAAAATATCAATGTTATATGCAATAGCAAATTTTACATGAGTTGCATTAGCAACTTCCGTTGCGACTAGCATTCCCGTTTCTTCTTTTACTTTTTGCAACCATTTAAGACCTATTTCACCTATTCCGTCGAAAGTGCCAGGGTTAGTGCGAGGCTTCCAAATACCAGCACGAAAGACTTGTATAGAAGCTTTTTTAAGTTTGGAAGCTGTTTCTCGTACTTGTTCCTGAGTTTCTGCACTACATGGACCTGAAATTATGAATGGGTTTTTGAATTTTTTAATCCAATCGTTGTTTATTTTGTCAATAGTTTGCATAATATTTCTTATTAAGTGATCCATCAAAAATATGATTTTTTTTAAAGCTTTTTCAAGAGAAAACAACAGCCTATCAAATAATCACTCCAACTTTAGCTGTATCGTGTGTCTACATAAATTAAACTCTTGATCATAAGATAATAAAATCCATGTATTCACCAAGAATAGAAAATGTATGTGATTTATTTTTTATATTTGACTTCATCTGTTCGTAACCCATATAATCATCAATAACAACATCTATATAAAATAGATATTCACCAGGCTTATTCAGAAAGGAGAGTATATTAGTAATATAAATATTATTATAGGCTATGATATTTAAGATATTCAATAACTTTTTATGACAGTTTTTATTTAAACGGAATAGTATAGAAGATTTATCCCAATTTTCCTTTATTTTTCTTTGTGATATTTCTATTATAAAAAACCTTGTAAAATTATTAGAAAGACTCTGAATATTTTTATATATGATTGAAAGTCCATATTCTTTAGATGCCCGTAAAGATGCTATAGAAGCTTTTGTTTTTAACATATTTTTGGAAATATTTAGAGACGCTAAAGCTGTGTCACTATATTCTATTTTTTTTAAATGAGTGAATTCAGATATAAAATTATCACATTGCTGTAATGCTATTGGGTGAGATAGGATTTCATTGAATTTGTTCTTACTAAGAGATATAAGATTGTGTTCTATATATAGAACAATGGAACCTAATATTTTAAGAGAACTGTTTGATAAGAAAATATAATTGGATAAGATGCTACCAAAAATAGAATTTTCCATAGCCATTACTCCTAAATTAGCTTCTCCAATTGTTATTATTTGTGTAAGTTTATTAAAAGTGTTACATTCTACTATTTCATATACGTTTTCCCATAAATATTTTATAAGAGAAACGTGATGATAACATCCTTTTATGCCTTGTATGACAATTTTTTTCATTTACAACATCTACCTTTTCCCTTCTATTAATTGTAGAAACCGTTGAATACTTCCTTCTATATCATATTTATCTATCGATTTTATAAAAGAACTTCCTATAATAGCCCCATCGCTATAACGACAAGACCAATTAAACGATTCTTTATTTGAAATTCCAAAACCAATCAATTTAGGAATGTTTAATTTTATTTTACTGTTTAAATATGTAAAATAATCATCTTTTCTTTTATCAAATAAAATATTTTTTCCTGTGGTAGACGTCGAAGATACTAAATATAAAAACCCTTCGGTAATTGAACTTATGATAAATATTCTTTCTATTGGGGTATGTGTTGTGACTAAAAGAATAAAATGTAACTCATACTTTTTAAAACGTTTTTGGTAATTATCTTGATAAATAGAGGGTGGAATATCTGGGAATATTAACCCAGATATCCCAATTTGTTTACATTTATTTAGGAACGACTCTTCTCCAAATCTTAAAAATGAGTTATAGTAACCCATAAAAATAAGAGGAATATATAACTCTTTTTTTATACATTGCATTTGTGAAACTAATTTATCTATATTCATTCCATTTATCAGCGATTTTTTACTACTATTTTGAATAGTAGTTCCATCAGCCAATGCATCAGAATAAGGGATTCCAACTTCAACTAGGTCAACACAATATTTTTGTAATATTCTTATAATCTTCTTAGTGCTTTCTAGATTTGGATAACCTGCTGTAAAATATATACTTAAAATATTTTTTTTATGAGTAAAGATTTTATCTATCATGTTCATAGTACAAATTCATATAGTTAATATAACTCTCTATATCTTTATCGCCTCTTCCAGATAAATTAATGACTACAACTTCATTATTTTTTATATTAAGTTTAGGCAAAATAGCGATTGAATGGGCGCTCTCAATAGCAGGGATTATCCCCTGCAATCTACTAAGTTCATATCCTGCTTGTATAGCTTCATCGTCTGTAATACTTATGTATTGAGCACGATTAGTATAAAATAGATGCGAATGCATAGGTCCTATGCCAGGATAATCTAGTCCAGCAGACATCGAGTAAGGCTCTATGATTTGCCCGTATTCATCTTGCATAAGCAGAGTTAGACTTCCATGAAGAACTCCCTTAGTTCCATTAAAAATACTAGAGGCATTCTTATTTGTTTTTAATCCTAAGCCTGCTGCTTCTATGGCAATAAGTTTTACAGAAAGTTTGTCAAGAAAATGATAGAAAGCTCCTGCTGCGTTACTCCCACCACCAACGCTAGCAATGAGGTAATCAGGATATTCACAACCTTCTTTTTCCTTTAATTGTTGTTGTATTTCCTCACTTATAATAGATTGAAAAAACGATACTATTTTTGGATATGGATGAGGCCCTACCACAGAGCCAATTAAATAGTAACTATCAGGATGATCTATCCAATAACGTAAAGCCTCATTCACAGCGTCTTTAAGAGTACCATTACTGACCGGAATGATAGTTGCGCCCAGCATTTTCATACGATCTACATTGATCGACTGTCTTTGAATATCAGTAGAACCCATAAAGACGATACAATCCATATCTAAAATAGCACATACAGTAGCAGTAGCTACGCCGTGTTGTCCGGCCCCTGTTTCTGCTATAATTTGTTTTTTACCAAGGGTTTTAGCAAGCAAGGCTTGTCCAACAGTGTTGTTTATCTTATGAGAACCTGTATGATTAAGATCTTCTCTTTTAAGATAAATCTTAGCTTCATATTTTTGGGATAGTTTTTCGCAATAAAAAAGAGGAGTTGGTCTTCCAACAAGTTCTCTTAGGAGCTTTTGTAATGTGTATTTAAATTTATTTTCCATAATAATCTTTGGATAGTTGATCTCTAACTCTTTTATGTTAGGCCAAAGCGTTTCTGGAATAAACGCCCCTCCAAACTCTCCATAGAACCCTTTTGTGTCTAAATATTTCATAAGTTAATTTTGTGGAAGAATCTTCTTAATTCATCCCTATTTTTATTTCCTGGTTCTATTTCAAATTTACTATTTAGATCAATTCCTACGATTTTCGTATGTAAAGTCTTTTTAATACTTTCTACGTCTTTTAGACCTACCCCACCACTAAGTAAAAATCTTGTATCAAAGGCATATTCTGACAGTATTTTCCAAGAAAACTTTTTACCACTTCCTCCATATTCTTTGCAATGGGTATCAAATAGAAAATAAAGACTATAATTGGTATATTTCTGTATGACATAAAAAGCTTCATTAACTCTAATAACTCCTATGATAGAAACATTGTTTTTATAGAGTTCTTCGCAAAACTCAATACTTATATCTCCATGTAATTGAACAAAATCAATATCATATTTTTGTATCTTTTTAAGAATATGCTTAATAGAATTTTTTACAAAAACGCCAACTTTTTTTCCAGTTAAAAAAATATCAATAGGGAATGAAAGGCCTATAAATCTATTAGAATAAGGATAAAAAATAACTCCAATAAAATTTGGGTTCAATAATGAGATTGAATTAATATTTTGTGTATGTTTTATTCCGCATATTTTAACCTTAAAATTTACCATTTATTTTTTTTATCAAATGACCACACAATTTACCTGGATCTTCAGTACGCATAAAGTTTTCCCCAACCAAAAAAACATTGAACCCCTTTTTATGAAGAAAAGTAATCTGATAAGGATCGAAAATACCACTTTCTGATATTTTAAATTTTTCAGGAATTCTTTTAGAAATATTAATAGAATTATCTAAATTTATTGAAAAAGATCTAAGATCTCTATTATTCACTCCAATCAAAAGAAGTTCTTCATTAAGCTTATAGAGTTCTCTTTCGGAGTGTAACTCCATTAATACCTCTAATCCTAATGATTTTGCTGTTTGTATTAGGGTTCTTATTTTTTTTTTAGAGAGAACTTCTGCAATCAAAAGAATTATGTCTGATCCAATAGCTTTTGCAAGTATAACTTGGTATTCATCAATGATAATATCTTTATATAATAAGGGAAGCTGCACTATCTTTCTTGTCTTTATAAGATCTTGCTCTTTTCCTTTAAAATAAGAAAAGTCTGTTAGTATAGAAATCCCAATAACTCCTGCCTTCTTATAACCTGTAATAACCCTTTCTACAGGCAACTTATACTTATTAAGTAATCCTTTCGATGGTGATTCTCTTTTAAATTCCGCTATTATTCCTATAGATTTATTTGAAATTTTCCTGTATAAAGAATAAGTTTTTCTATTAAAATAGCGACCTTTTTCTAAGTAATCAATAGGAAATTGACTTCTTTTTATTGACAGTAATTTACGTTTTACTTCTATTATTTTTTCAAGCACATTCATAAAAAGTATTTTAATTATCTAAGAAAGTTTTAAGTGCTCTTTTCGCTTTCCCACTTTCTAAACTTTCTTTTGCCCTAGTATAATTAGACACCCAATCTTCTTTATTTATTAGTTCAAGAGCAAAAGCAGCATTTACAATAACAACTTCATTTTGAGATAATGTTCCATTTCCTGAAATAATATTTATAAAAATATTTTTATTTTCTTCAGCACTTTTTCCTCCTTTAATATCTTTTGGTTCTACTTGAACACAATCGAGTGATTGTGGAAAATAATCAGATTCTCCATGTTGAGTATAACATTTAAATTGCCCTGTTAGAGAAATTTCGTCATAACCATCCAAACTACAAATGATAGAATATTTTTTTTTGTTCTTTGCAAGAAATAGTAATAGATTTTAGCTAGTTCCATATTATTTACTCCGAGGAAATGATATTGGTTTTCACTTGGATTTAATAAAGGACCTAGTATATTTAACATAGTTTTTGTACCTATATTTTTTCTTATTGAAGCTATTTTTTTTATAGATGGATAAAACAAAGGAGCATGCAAAAAGCATATTCCAGCTTTTTCTAGTAATTTTTTTAGATGATTGACGTTTGTTGTAAATTTGCACCCTAACATTTCCAGTATATTGGATGACCCAGTTATTGAAGAAGAGGCATAGTTTCCATGCTTAATTACTTTTTCACCCGCACCAGCTACCACAAAAGAGGCTAGTGTAGATATATTAAAAGTATTTTTGTCTCCGCCTGTTCCTACAATATCTATCGCATTAAAAGCATTGATATTTATTTGAAGACACAAATATAATAATGCCTGACGAAATCCTTCTATTTCATTAATAGAAAAAGGTCGCATGTTATATATGCTAGTTAAAGCAGCTATTTGTGAGGTATTGAATTTACCGCTAGACATATCTAAAAGTAAACTTTTTGCTAATCCTAAATTAATAATTTTTTGTTCAAAAAGATAGGTAAGAATTTTTTTCATTTTTGTAAATTAAGCCAGTTATATATCATATATATTCCTTTTGGAGTCAGGATTGATTCTGGATGAAATTGTACTCCTACTACATCATAATATTTATGACGCAAAGCCATAATTTCTCCTTTGGGCCCCCTTGCTGTAATTTTAAGTACTAAAGGAAAATTACATTCAGAAACTACCCAAGAATGATACCTGCCTACTGTTATATAAGTAGGTAAGTTATCGAATATTTTTTCTTCACTATCAACAATAGTTATTTTACTAGACAAACCATGATATATATATTTAGGGTTGATCAATTTACCTCCAAAAACATCGGCAATAGCCTGTTCTCCTAAACAAACACCTAAAATGCTTTTTACAGCAGCAAAGTATTTAATCAAAGGCTTTATAATATGGGCATCAGTAGGAAGACCAGGTCCTGGAGATAAAATGATTTTTTGATAAGAGTTTATTTCTTCTAAAATTATAGACGTATTCCTATAAATATCTATCGTATGAGAAGTAAGTCTATTTATAAGATATATTATATTATAGGTAAACGAATCAAAATTATCCAATACTAATATTTTTTCCTTCATTTTATAAAATATTTTTCAGCAGCTATAATAGACTTATTCAGTGCTTTTAATTTATTATTAACCTCTTGTAATTCTTTTTCTTCGGTTGAATCTGAAACAACCCCAGCTCCTGCTTGCATAAAAAGAGTATTACCCTTACTTAAAAAGGTGCGTATAATAATTGCAGTATTGATTCGCCCATCTAAACAAAAAAACCCAATTGATCCCCCATATATCCCTCTTGACTGGCTTTCATATTCGTCTATCAATTCCATCGCTTTATATTTAGGGGCCCCAATTAAAGTTCCTGCTGGAAAAGCATCAACAAATACTTTTACTGGAGAATAATTTATTGGTAATTTGCCAAAAATTTTTGATTCTAAATGTAAAACATGAGAAAAATATTTAATATCCTTATATCGTTCTATTTTAACTTCTGAAGAATTTCTACTCAAATCATTACGTGCTAGATCTATTAACATGATATGCTCTGAATTTTCTTTTGTATTTTTTGACAGTTCTTCAGCTATAACTTTGTTTTTAACATCATCTTCTGAACGAAAAATAGTCCCAGCAATAGGATAAATATAGGCAGTACTATTTTTTATCGTGAATTGATATTCAGGAGAAGAACCGAACATTTTATAATCTCCATAGTCAAAATAAAATAAATGAGGAGAAGGGTTTATTGATCGTAATGTCCGATAAACATTAAATTCGTCTCCTTTAAATATCTGTTGATATTGTCTAGATGAGACAATCTGGAAAACATCTCCTAATTTACAAGCTCTTATACTCTTTCCTACAGAGACTTTATATTCAGTATCTGTAATATTTGAAGATAACCGTTTTATGGTTCTAAATGGTAGATTGATAATCTTATTATTAAATATAAGGGTAATTATTTTGAATATAGAAATATCCTCATCTCTACTAAATTTATGTGAATAAATACTTAGTACATTTTTAAAATGATTAAAAATTATTAAGTTCCTAAAGAATGCAAATCGTATTTTCGGAATTTGGTAATTTTTAGGACAATGAGATTGTAAACTTATGTTTTCAAAATAAGGAAGACTTTCATAAGAAATATACCCATATATACCTGAATATTTAAGGAATTTAGTTTCTGAGTAGAACTGTTTAATAAATTTCTCTAAAATTTCACATCCATTTTTTGTTCTCTCCGTTATATTTATCTTCTCTTCACATTTATCTGGGTAATGATAAAAGATATAATTGTTATCAATAATAATCTCTGATACTAAATCTATACAAATGATAGAACAATTATTTTGTTGTGCATGAAAAGTAGAAGATTCTAATAGAAGTGCCCCAGCAAATATATTTCTTAATTTTAAATATACTTCGACTGGGGTAGTAATATCAGCAATAATGTCTTTAAAATAACTTTTTAATCTATACATAATTTTCTTACCTATTCATTGAAGCTAAAAATTCTTTATTGTTTTTGGTTCTAGAAATTTGATTTTTTAGGAAATACATTGCATCTACTAAATTCATCTCCGATAAATGTTTTCGCAAAACCCACATTCTTTGAAGTGTGGTAGAATCTTGTAATAGATCATCTCTTCTTGTACTAGAAGACACTAAATTTATCGCTGGATAGAGTCTTTTGTTAGCAATTTTTCTGTCCAGCTGAAGTTCCATATTTCCCGTACCTTTAAATTCCTCAAAAATTACTTCATCCATCTTAGATCCTGTTTCTATTATAGCAGTAGCTATTACCGAAAGAGATCCTCCACTTTCAATATTTCTCGCTGAACCAAAAAACCGTTTTGGTTTTTGCAGTGCTTTAGCATCTATTCCCCCAGATAAAATTTTTCCTGAAGATGGAACAATTGTATTATAAGCACGAGCAAGTCGTGTAATAGAATCTAGCAAAATAACAACGTCATGACCAAATTCCACCATTCGTTTAGCTTTTTGGAGAATCATATTGGCTACTTTTACATGTTTTTCAGCAGCTTCATCAAAAGTAGAAGCTATTACTTCACCATTTACATTTCTTCGCATATCAGTTACTTCTTCAGGTCTTTCGTCGATAAGTAAGATGATTAGATAGACTTCAGGATGATTTGCCTCTATAGCATTAGCAATCTCTTTCAATAAAATTGTTTTACCTGCTTTCGGTGGAGACACGATCATTCCTCTTTGTCCTTTCCCTATTGGTGAAAAAAGATCAATAATACGTGTAGAGATAGAAGAATTTTTTGCAGCTAGTTTAAACTTTTCCTCTGGAAATAAAGGAGTAAGATTTTCAAAATAAATCCTATTACTGAGTAAATATGGGGGTTTTCCATTAATTTCTGTTATTTTAATGAGTGTAAAATATTTCTCACTATCGTTTGGCGGTCTTGTATCTCCTCGTATAATATCCCCTGATTTTAGCCCGAAAAATATAATTTGTGATTGTGAGACATAAATATCATTAGGAGACGATAAGTAATTAAAATCTGAAGATCTTAAAAAACCATATGTTTCATACATTATTTCTAAAATACCTTCGCTGACAACAATACTTTCAAATTCATAATCAATAGCTCTATATATCTTTTCTTTGTTTTTTGTGTTATTTGTCTTAAGTAACATTGAAGACTTTTTGATTTGTTAAACTAACATTTAGCTGCTATTCAAAATATTTTCTTTTTAAGCATAAAATTCTTAGTATAACAAGAATACAAAAAAAATATCTATATTAGAGATTTGGGAGTTAAGTATTGTAATAATTGTTGTTTTAAATAAATGAAAAGGGTTTTTTTTACACACAAAATTAACGAGCTACGTAAGCTATTTAATGAAATAGCAGATTTGATTATTCTACCTGAAATAATAGCAAATAAAGAACGTTACGTAAAGCTTACTAGAAAATATAAAGAGCTAGAGAATATTATTAATATATACAAGAAATATGAAAAAAAAAGGAGTGCTTTATATCAAGTAGACAGTATCCTTTCAGATTCTACTGAAAGTTTAGAAATGAAAGAAATAGCAAAAGATGAAAAAATTAAACTTCTATCTCAATTAGAAAACTTAGAAAAGCATCTTCAAGATATGTCATTATCAAAAGAGAATGACGATAATAAAGATGCAATAATGGAATTACGAGCAGGAACTGGAGGAAATGAAGCATGTATTTTTGTTGAAGATATTTTTAGAATGTATATTATGTATTTCAAAGAAAAGGGTTGGAGTTATAAAGTTCTAAATTTACAAGAATCTTCTATAGAAGGTTTCAAGGAAGTTATTTTAAATGTAAAAGGAGTAAAAGTATATGAAAGTTTAAAGTTTGAGTCAGGAGTCCATCGAGTTCAGAGAATGCCTAAAACAGATTCACAAGGACGAATACACACATCAGCAGCAACCGTCGTTGTTCTACCAGAAGTTGATGAAATAGAGGTAAATATTAAAAACTCTGATATTAAACGGGACACTTTTAGGTCTAGCGGATCTGGAGGACAGAACGTGAATAAAGTAGAAACTGCAGTTAGACTCACACATTTACCTTCTGGCATTGTAGTAGAATGTCAAGAGGAACGTTCTCAGCATAAAAACAAAGAAAAGGCACTAAATATACTGCGTGCTCGTCTTTATAAGATACAACTTGACCAAAAACTTTATAAGCGATCAAGTGAAAGAAAAGCATTAGTTTCTACTGGAGATCGTTCTGTTAAAATACGCACCTATAATTTTCCTAAAGGGAGAGTTACTGATCATAGGATAAATAAATCTTTTTATTCACTAGAAGAGGTGATGAACGGAAAAATACAAAACATGATAGACTCTCTTATAATGGCTGCTTATGCCGAGAACCTTAAATAGAATAATAAAAAAAATAATATCTTTACATCTAAAGGCGCTCTAAAGGAGGCCGGTATAGCTCAGATTGTTTAGAGCATTTGACTTGTAATCAAATGGTCGTGGGTTAGATTCCTACTATCGGCTCATTTTTGGGGAGATAGTCAAGAGGCTAAAGACGGCAGACTGTAAATCTGCAGGGGAAACCCTTCGTAGGTTCAAATCCTACTCTCCCCACTTTTAATACGCGGGAATAGCTTAATTGGTAGAGCATCAGCCTTCCAAGTTGAATATCGCGGGTTCGAGTCCCGTTTCTCGCTTTTATATAGGTCTAGGTCTAGGTCTAAGCCAATGTAGCTCAGAGGGAGATGCGCTTCCTTGGTAAGGAAGAGGGCATGAGTTCAATTCTCATCATTGGCTCATAACTTAAATTTATGGCAAAAGAAATATTTAAACGTAATAAACCTCATTTAAACATTGGAACAATAGGTCATGTAGATCATGGAAAGACAACTTTAACAGCTGCTATTACAAGAGTTCTTGCAGCGAAAGGGCTAGCTGAAGCTAAAGATTTTATTGATATTGATAATGCTCCAGAAGAAAGAGAACGTGGTATTACCATTAATACATCACATGTAGAATACCAAACTAATAATCGTCATTATGCTCATGTAGATTGTCCTGGACATGCTGATTACGTAAAAAACATGGTAACTGGAGCAGCTCAAATGGATGGAGCTATTTTAGTGGTAGCTGCTACAGATGGTCCTATGCCTCAAACTAGAGAACATATTCTTTTAGCTCGTCAGGTCGGTGTGCCTAAATTAGTAGTATTTATGAATAAGGTAGATGTTGTAGATGATCCAGAACTATTTGATTTAGTAGAAATGGAACTAAGAGAACTTCTTTCCAAATATGATTTTGATGGTGAAAACACTCCAATTGTTCAAGGCTCTGCTTTGGGAGCACTTAATGGAGATCCTCAATGGATTAATAAAGTTAATGATCTAATGGAAGCTGTTGACAGTTATATTCCTGAACCTACTCGAGACATTGATAAGCCTTTCTTGATGCCAGTAGAAGACGTATTTACTATTACAGGACGGGGAACTGTAGCTACTGGTCGTATTGAATCTGGTATTATAAATTCTGGAGACCATGTAGAGATAGTTGGTATGGGTGAAAAAAAACTTACATCGACCGTTACTGGCGTAGAGATGTTTAGAAAAATTTTAGATCATGGACAGGCAGGTGATAATGTAGGATTATTGCTTCGAGGTATTGAAAAAACAGATATCAGAAGAGGAATGGTTATTGGCAATCCAGGGTCTATCAATCCTTATAAAAAATTCAAAGCAGAAGTTTATGTTCTATCTAAAGAAGAAGGAGGACGACACACCCCTTTCCATAATAAATATCGTCCTCAGTTTTATCTAAGAACTACTGACGTAACAGGTGAAATACAGCTTTCTGATGAAATAGAGATGGCAATGCCAGGTGATAATGTATCTGTTATTATAGAACTAATCCAAAGAGTAGCTATGGATAAAGGCTTACGCTTTGCTATCCGTGAAGGAGGAAGGACTATCGGTGCAGGGCAGGTTACAGAAATACTATCATAATTTTTATATGTATATATAAAATATATACGGGCGTAGCTCAGCGGCAGAGCAGTAGTCTCCAAAACTAAAAGTCGTAGGTTCAATTCTTACCGTCCGTGCCTTTAAATACTATTTAATGTTTTAATGTTAAGAGGTAAGAGGTAAGAGGTATATATGATGAATTTACTAATCATATTACTTGGCAAAAAAGCAGTAAAGTGCAATTTAGGAGGTTCTACAAATTATAGTCTCTATTGTAATTTTATTATCTCTAATGTATAGATGTATAGATGTATAGATGATATATTGATATGTTTATATGTTTATACATGGGTATTTTTTCTTAGAACGATGCATAAAAATTGGTCTCTTATCAAGACAATAAGCGGTAATGAAAATAAAGTAAAATCTATACTATATACGTAAGTTAGAAATTCTTATCATAAAATGCCTACACTACAGATGAGTAATGAAAATCAAATTATTATAGAGAGGATTTCTTTTACTGAGCTATATTATAATTGAAGCATTTTTATATTATAAAACAAATATACCAGGGATAATTTAAAACCTATCCCAATGATAAAACACGATATTACTGATACTCATAGCAAAAGTATCTTTTTTATCAGGAGCTGATTATCAATTACGAATTGATTTTTCTAATAGAGAAAAGGTTAAGGTAAGGTATTCTATCTTATTATAGAAAAACAGAGAATGTCTATGATTGTTATTATTTTTGGGAGAAAACTCCGTTAGATATTAAATTTCTGATGGTAGACAAAATATAATTTGATGATAAATGGAAAAAAAATTAAAAAAATATTAAGACTACAAATAAAGGCTGGATCAGCAAATCCTTCACCTCCAATAGGACCTGCATGCGGATCCGCAGGTATTAAGATAATGGATTTTTGTAATCAATTTAATGCTCTTACAAAGAATAAGACTGGGCAGTTATTGCCAGTTGTTGTCAAAGTTTACGAAGACAAATCATTTTCTTTTATTATAAAGAATCCAACGGTATCTGTCCAATTGATGGAAGCTGCTGCTTTGAAGAAAGGCTCTAAGGAGCCTAACAAGAATAAGGTAGGGGAAATAAGTTTGAAAAAAGTAATAAGTATTGCAGAAAATAAAATGTCTGATTTTAATTGTTTTACTTTTAAAGCTGCCATATCTATGATAGCAGGAACTGCAAGATCTATTGGCATAGAGATATTAGGTGAATAATGAAGAAATTAACTAAAACACAAAAGAAAATATATCAAAGTTTTGATGGTACTAAAATATATTCTCTTACTGAAGCTTCCAAAATTGTAAAAGAGATTTCTTCTTATACTTGTTTTAATTCTTCTATAGAAATTGCTATCCGTCTTGGAGTAGATCCTAAAAAAGCAAACCAAATAATAAGAGGGATAGCAAAATTACCATTTGGCTCAGGGAAATATTTTCGTGTTTTGGCACTTGTCGAAAGTGATAAGCAGTTTGAAGAAGCTAAGCAAGCTGGCGCTGATTTTATTGGTTACGAAGAATATATTTCAAAGATTAACGAAGGATGGACTGAAATAGACGTTATTATTACGACCCCATTGATTATGCCAAAATTAGGACGTTTAGGTAAAATACTTGGCCCTAAAAAATTAATGCCAAATCCTAAAACTGGAACAGTTACAACAGAAATAGGAAGATCAATTAAGGAAGTAAAGTTGGGTAAAATATCATTTAAAGGGGATCGATATGGTATTGTGCATGCTACTATAGGAAAGGCTTCATTTGAATCCTTTAAAATTAAAGAGAATTCTATAGAACTTGTTAACACACTATATCATATAAAACCTTCTTCAATTAAAGGAGTTTATATTAAAAGTATTTTTTTATCTGGAACGATGACTCCTGGAGTCAAAGTAGATGTAAATAGTATATAGTATTAGGTATTAGGTATAATTTTATATGACAAAAGAACAAAAAATACAACTTATAGTTATCCTATCTTCAATATTTTCTTCTGAAAATTATTCTATAAATATTTATTTAACTGATATTTCCAATATGAACGCTTATCAGATTAATAAGTTGAGAAAAAATTGCTACTTGTCTCAAGTAAAAGTTTTGATTGTAAAAAACACTTTACTTAATATGGCTATGAAAAAATATAGAAAGAAATGGATACCATTTTTTCAAGTCATCAAAGGTAACACATTTATAATGATGTGTTCAGTAGAGAATTATCCAGCAAAAATTATTCAGGATTATAATAGAAAAAATAAAAGTAAAATACCTATTTTAAAAGCTGCTTATGTATCGGAAAATTTTTATATAGGGAATGATAAGCTTGAAGTTTTAGTAGGACTAAAGTCTAAGGAAGAAGTTATAGTTGGCATTATTTCAGCGTTACAATCTAAATTGACAAATGTAGTGGGAGCTTTAAACGCTCCAGTATATAATCTAATTAGATATTTAAAAAAAAATAGTAACTTTACTCCATAAAAAACACGTATGTCAGATATTAACAAATTAGCAGAAACTTTAGTAAACTTAAAGATTGTAGAAGTGAATGATTTGGCAAAAATTCTTAAAGATAAATATGGAATAGATACATCTGCTTACTTGGCAGTTTCTTCAACATCGAAAGCAGAGATACTAGACAAATCTAAAGAAAAAACATTATTCGACGTTGTTTTAAAAGGAGCTGGAAGTGCCAAACTAACAGTAGTGAAACGTATAAAAGAGCTTTTAGGATTAGATCTTAAAGAGTCTAAAGATTTAGTGGATCATCCTCCTAAACATCTAAAAAAAGGGATCACCAAAGAAGAAGCAGAATCACTAAAAAAACAATTGGAAGAAGTTGGAGCTGAAGTAGAATTAAAATAAAAAATAATATTCATTGTCTAGAATTAACACAACTACAAAAAGAATAAGTTTCTCTTCGGGAACTAGAAAAGTTCAATATACCGATTTTCTTGATATTCAGATCAAATCTTTCCAAGAATTTTTACATATAGGGACTCAATATAAAATTATTGATAATCAGGGACAGGGAATTTTCAAGACTTTTATGGAGAACTTTCCTATTTTTGACTCTAGAAATAAGTTTGTTCTAGAGTTTTTAGATTACTTCGTAGATTCTCCGCGATATACGATCAAAGAATGTATTGAGAGAGGGCTTACTTTCAGCGTTCCATTAAAAGCTAGAATGTGTCTGTATTGTACAGACCCAGAACATGAAGATTTTGAAACGGTAGTACAAGACGTTTATTTAGGTTCTATTCCACACATGACACCGTCTGGATCATTTATTATTAATGGAACAGAAAGAGTAATAGTTTCTCAGTTGCATAGATCTCCCGGTGTGTTTTTCGGACAATCTATACATACAAATGGGGCACGTTTATATTCAGCAAGAGTTATTCCTTTTAAAGGTTCATGGATAGAATTTTCTACAGATATAAATAATGTGATGTATGCTTATGTCGATAGAAAGAAAAAATTTCCTGTCACTACACTTTTTAGAGCAATTGGTTATGAAGAAGATAAGGATATATTAGGTTTATTCGATTTGGCTGAGGAGGTAATGGTTCTTCAATCTAATTTTAAAATATTAATTGGATCAAAAACTGCAGAACGAGTTTTAAAAACATGTATGGAAGATTTTATCGATGAAGATACTGGAGAAGTTATTTCTATTAATAAAAATGAAAAAATCCTTGATAGAGACATTACTCTTGATAAAGAACACATAGACGATCTTATGGAAGCAGGTATTGAACGCATTCTAGTCCATAAAAAGGAAACTTCTATGGCTTCTATTATTATACATAATACTCTAAAGAAAGACCCAACTTCATCAGGAAAAGAAGCACTTGAAAAGATTTATAGGCAAATTAGGACGACCGACCCTACTGACGAAGAAACCTCTAGAGGAGTAATTGATAAATTATTTTTTTCTGAGACACGCTATAGTTTAGGTGAAGTTGGACGTTATAGATTAAATAAACGTTTGGGAATAGATATTGCTATGGATGTTCAAGTTCTTACAAAAGAAGACATTATTGCTATTGTAAAATATCTTATTAAATTACTAAACACTAATCTTGAAGTAGATGATATTGATAATCTTTCTAATCGTCGTGTTCGCACAGTTGGAGAACAATTATCAACACAATTTAGTCTTGGTTTATCTAGAATGGCTAGAACAGTTCGTGAAAGAATGAATGTGCGTGACAATGAGATTTTTACACCTATCGACTTAATAAATTCAAAAACCTTATCATCTATTATAAGCTCGTTCTTTTGTACTAGTCAACTTTCCCAATTTCTTGATCAGACTAATCTTTTATCCGAGATAACGCACAAACGAAGACTATCGTCGTTGGGTCCAGGAGGGCTTTCAAGAGAAAGGGCTGGTTTTGAAATTCGTGACGTGCATTACACTCATTACGGTAGACTCTGCCCAATAGAAAGCCCAGAAGGGCCTAATATAGGTTTAATTTCTTCTCTTTGTGTGTTTGCTAAAGTAAATTCAATGGGATTCATTGAAACGCCATATCAAGTAGTAAAAGATGGCAGAGTGGATTTAGCTTCATTGGTTTATCTTTCATCGTCTGAAGAAGAAGGCAAAACCATCGCACAAGCGAATACACCGTTAGATAAAGATGGATTTTTTATTAAGGATAGGGTGATTTCAAGAAGAAATGGTAATTTTCCCATCGCATTTCCAGATCAAGTTGATTATATTGATGTTGCTTCAAATCAAATTGCTTCCATTTCTGCTTCTCTTATTCCTTTTATTGAACATGATGACGCAAATCGTGCTCTAATGGGCTCTAATATGATGCGTCAAGCTGTTCCTTTATTATCCCCAGAGGCCCCGATCGTAGGAACTGGACTTGAGAAACAAGTTGCTTTATATTCCAGGACTCTTATTTATGCTGAAGCTGATGGAGTAGTTGAAAATGTACAATCAGATAAGATCTCTATAAGATATCATAGATCAGAAGAAGAAATGCTTATTAGTTTTGACTCAGATATTAAGACATATGATTTAATTAAGTTTAGAAAAACTAACCAAAATACTACTATAAATCTTAAGCCAATTGTCAGGAAAGGAATGAAAGTAATTAAAGGTCAGATATTATGCGATGGCTATGCTACTGAAAACGGAGAACTTTCATTGGGACAAAATCTTTTAGTCGCATTTATGCCATGGAAAGGCTTTAATTTTGAAGATGCTTTTGTCTTATCTGAACGGGTTGTTCGTGAAGATTTATTCACTTCTGTTCATATAGATGAGTACGCTTTAGAAGTACGAGAAACTAAATTAGGGATGGAGAGACTTACTCGTGATATACCGAATTTAAGCGAAGAGGCGACTAAAAACCTTGATGAAAATGGGATAATTCGTATTGGTGCTCAAGTGAACGCAGGAGATATTATTATAGGAAAAGTAACGCCTAAAGGCAAATCAGATCATTCTCCAGAAGAGAAACTATTAAGAGCAATATTTGGAGATAAATATGGTAACATAAAAGATTCTTCTCTAAAAGTAGAACCTTCTTTTTCTGGTGGCGTAGTAATTGATAAGAATATTTTTTCTAGAAGTTTTAAGGAGAAAATAAAACGCGTAAAAGATAAATTGGATATTGCTAAATTTGACAATGAATATAGAGAACTATTTGAAAAATATAGAAACATTCTATGTCATAAACTTTGTTTGCTTTTACAATCTAAAATATCAAAAAGCGTTGTCAACGACCTAAAAGAAGAAGTTATTCCTAAAGGAATAAGATTTTCAAGAAATATCATTTACTCTATTTATGATTTCATGAATATTTCTTCTACAATATGGACTTATGATAAACATACCAATAAACTAATATCTATTATATTACACAATTATAAAACTAAGATAAGAGATCTACAGGGAGAATTTAAGCGTAAACAATTTAAAATTTCTGTTGGCGATGAATTGCCATTAGGTATTGTTAAAATAGCTAAAGTCTATATAGCAAAAAAACGTAAATTAAAAGTAGGGGATAAGATGGCCGGAAGACACGGTAATAAAGGTATTGTATCGAGAATTGTTCGCGATGAAGATATGCCCTTTTTAGAAGATGGAACGCCTGTTGATATAATACTGAACCCACTAAGCGTTCCATCAAGAATGAATATAGGTCAGATATACGAAGCTATACTTGGATTGGCAGGACAAAAGCTTGGAATTAGATTTTCTTCTCCTATTTTTGATGGTGCATCAATACAACAGATAATGGAATATATGGATAAAGCAGCGTTACCGCGCTTTGGTAGCACTTATCTTTATGATGGAGAAACAGGTGACCGCTTTGATCAACTAATTACTGTTGGTATAATTTATGTGCTAAAACTTAGTCACATGGTAGATGATAAAATGCATTCAAGGTCAATTGGACCTTATTCGTTAATAACACAACAGCCGCTTGGAGGTAAATCTCAGTTTGGAGGACAGCGATTTGGAGAGATGGAGGTATGGGCTTTAGAAGCTTTTGGAGCGTCTAATATTCTTAGAGAGATTGTAACTATTAAGTCGGACGATGTTGTAGGACGGAGGAAGACTTATGAAGCTATTGTTAAGGGAGATATATTGCCAGAACCTGAAATTCCTGAGTCATTCAATGTATTGCTTCATGAACTTAAAGGTTTAGGATTAAAAATAGACCTTCATTACTAATAATGGTAATAAATTATGTCATTTAAAAAAAAAACAAGTAGTAACTTCAATAAAATTACTATTGGTCTGGCTTCACCAGAAGCTATTCTTCAGGAATCTTATGGAGAAGTTATGAAACCAGAAACAATAAATTACCGTACTCATAAACCAGAACGAGATGGTTTATTTTGTGAACGTATATTTGGTCCTATCAAAGATTATGAATGTTCTTGTGGTAAATATAAGCGTATTCGTTATAAAGGTATTATATGTGATCGTTGTGGAGTAGAGATAACCGATAGAAATGTTCGTAGAGATAGGATTGGACATATACGATTAGTAATTCCTGTGGTTCATATTTGGTATTTTAAGTCGTTACCAAATAAAATAGGTTATCTATTAGATTTTTCAGCAAAGAAGCTTGATACGATCATATATTATGAACGTTATCTTGTAATTCAGGTAGGTGTTGCTACTCGACCTGATCAAACGCCTCTTGATAAACTAGAATTATTAACTGATAATGAATATCTATCTATAATAGACAGTCTTCCTCCTAATAACCAGAACCTTGACGATAAAGATCCTAATAAATTTATTGCTATGATGGGAGCTCAGTGTATTGAAGAACTGCTTAAACGTCTTAATCTTGATGATCTAGCTGATGAATTGCGAAGCCAATCCTATAATGAAACATCTAAACTCATTAGAATTGAAGCATTGAAAAGATTACAAGTAGTAGAGGCGTTCCAGTCTTCAGCTAATAAAATTCACAACAGAAGAGAGTGGATGATACTCCATATACTCCCCATTATCCCTCCAGAACTCCGTCCATTAGTTCCTCTTGATGGCGGTCGTTATGCAAGTTCTGATCTAAATGATTTATATCGTAAAATTATTATTCGTAACAATAGACTTAAACGTCTATTTCAGATAGACGCGCCTGAAGTTATATTAAGAAATGAAAAACGTATGCTGCAAGAAGCAGTTGATTCATTATACGATAATACTAAAAAATCATCTTCTACAAAACCTGACGGTAACAGACCGTTGAAATCTCTTTCTGATTTTTTAAAAGGAAAACAAGGCAGGTTTCGTCATAATTTATTAGGTAAACGTGTTGATTACTCTGCTCGTTCAGTAATTGTAGTAGGACCTAAATTAAAATTACACGAATGCGGAATACCAAAAGATATGGCAGCAGAACTTTACAAACCTTTTATTATTCGTAAGCTTATAGAACGAGGTCTTGTTAAGACCGTAAAATCTGCTAAAAAAATGATAGATACTAGAAAACAGGCAGTTTGGGAAATATTAGAAAATGTCCTTAAAGGACATCCTTTATTACTTAACCGCGCTCCTACTTTACACAGATTAGGGATTCAAGCCTTTCAACCTAAACTTATAGAAGGAAAAGCAATACAATTGCATCCATTAGTTTGTACTGCATTTAATGCTGATTTTGATGGTGATCAGATGGCAGTGCATCTTCCATTAGGACCTTTAGCAATACTAGAGGCTCAGTTGTTGATGTTATCTTCTCAAAATATTTTAAATCCAGCGAACGGTTCTCCTATCACGGTCCCGTCTCAAGACATGGTATTAGGGCTTTATTATATGACTAAGGAACTTAAATCTACTCCATATCATAAAGTAAAGGGGGAAGGTATCGTATTTTATTCTCCTGAAGAGGTGCATATTGCTTATAACGCAAATGTAGTATCAATTAATGCATGTATTAAAGTAAAAGTTCCTATTATAGCGGATGGTCATGTTCTGCATCAAATTGTAGACACTACTGTTGGTAGAGTGTTGTTTAATAAATTTGTGCCAATATATAAAGTAGGTTATATCAATGAGTTACTTACTAAAAAATCTTTGCGTGATATTATTGGACGTATTTTTACTTTAACAAATATTCAAATTACTGTAAAATTTCTTGATGATATTAAGGAGCTAGGATTCTATAATGCTTTTAAAGGAGGGTTTTCATTTTCTTTGGAAGACATCATTATTCCAAATAATAAACAAACAATGATTAAGAATGCAATTCAACAGATAGATTCAGTAATTGGAAATTATAATATGGGATTCATTACAAATCAAGAGCGATATAATCAAGTTATTGATATATGGACCAGCACCAATGCAATGCTCACAGATAAGGTGATGAGTAAAATGCAAGAAGATAAGAGCGGATATAATTCTGTTTATATGATGTTAGACTCTGGAGCTAGAGGATCAAAAGAGCAAATTCGCCAACTATGTGGTATGAGAGGATTAATGACTAAGCCTCAAAGAACAGGAGCTGGTAGTGGAGAGATTATTGAGAATCCTATTATTTCTAATTTTCGAGAAGGTCTTTCTATTTTAGAATATTTTATATCTACTCACGGCGCTCGTAAAGGATTGGCGGATACTGCGCTTAAAACAGCAGATGCTGGATATTTAACTCGTCGCTTAGTAGATGTTGCTCAAGACGTCATTATAAGAGAAGAAAATTGTTTAACAATAAGAGGCCTTGAAATAGGAGCTCTTAAAAAGAACGAAGAGATAGTAGAATCTCTGTATGATAGAATTTTAGGACGTATTGCCCTTTATGATATATATCATCCTAATAAAAATGAAGTAATTGTTTTTGCTGATGAAATGATTGATGAAGAATGTGCCTTTCTTATATCAAAACTTGATATTGATATAATATATGTACGATCTCCACTTACTTGCGAATCAAAAAATGGTATTTGCGCCAAATGTTATGGTAGAAATCTTTCATCTGGAAAACTAGTTCAGAAAGGAGAAGCTGTAGGGGTGATAGCGGCCCAATCTATCGGAGAACCTGGTACACAACTTACACTTAGAACTTTTCATGTGGGAGGTACTGCAGGAAATATAGAAGAGGCAGCTTCTAAAATATTCGCTAGAGATGATGGTATAATAGAGTTTGAAGATCTAAGGTCGATATATACGGAAGATGAAATGGGGAAAGTTGTTGAGGTGGTAATATCAAGATATACAGAAATGAAACTTCTAAGGGTCGATGGTACTGTATTAATGAAAAATCATATTCCGTACGGAGCTTACTTATACATTAAACAAGGAAATTTAATTGATAAAGGAACTGAAATCTGTCGTTGGGATCCTTATAATGCTGTTATAATATCAGAGTTATCTGGTATCATAAGTTATGAAGCTATTGAAAAAGGAGTAACTTATCAAATAGAAGATGAAAAGGCAGGAATTAAAGAAAAAGTAATATTAGAATCACGAGATAAGAGACTTATTCCTTCTTTGAAAGTTCAAAGTGATGATGAGGAGATCAAGGTATATAATATGCCAGTAGGGGCTCATTTAGCTGTTGAAAATGGAGATAGGATAAAAGTAGGTGAGGTTATAGCTAAAATACCTAGAAAATATGGAAAAACTATAGATATTACAGGAGGATTACCTCGTGTAACAGAGTTATGTGAAGCACGTAATCCGTCTAATCTAGGTATTGTATCTGATATTGATGGGGTCGTAAGTTTTGGAAACATGAAAAGAGGAAATAGAGAAATCTTAATAGAATCTAAAACAGGTGAACTTAAGACTTATTTAGTTAAAGTTTCTAATCAGATTATTGTTCAGGAACATGACTATGTAAAAGCAGGTGCTGCCCTTTCAGAAGGAGCAATTACACCAGAAGATATATTAAATATTAAAGGGCCTAAGGCAGTTCAGGAATATATTGTAAATGAAATTCAGGACGTATATCGTTTGCAGGGAGTAAAGATTAATAATAAGCATTTTGAGATCATAGTACGTCAAATGATGCTTAAAGTTAAGATCGTAGATGCTGGAGATACTCATTTTATTGAAAATAGTATAGAACATAAAATAGATTTTATAGAAGAGAATAATAGGATTATTGGAATGAAAATTGTAGAAGATATTGGTGATTCAGATAAATTAAAATATGGTCAGCTTATTAATATGATAGAGCTTAATAATGAAAACGATCTATTAGAGAGTCTAGGTAAAAAAAAGATAATAATTCGTGACCCTATTCCTGCTACAGCAAAACTAATAATTCAAGGTATTACACGAGCAGCCTTACAGACAAAATCTTTTGTTTCTGCTGCTTCTTTCCAAGAGACTACAAAAATACTAGCTGAGGCAGCTATCAGTGGAAAGACCGATGATTTGCTTGGGTTGAAGGAGAATGTTATTGTTGGTCATAGGATTCCAGCAGGAACGGGGCTTAGAGAGTATCAAGATTTTATCGTTTTTTCTAAGTCAATATTTGACAATATCTCATTGAATGAAATTTTATAAGAATATTGCTTTTGGGTAGCATATTTTTTTTAAAAAAAGACCTGATGCCGAGACTATATCGCCAGACTTTTGTCTATCTTTTGCCTCAACTATATCACAGAATTGCTTAATATTGATAATTTTTTTTCCTACGTTTAATAGCGTACCGATTAAAGATCGTACCATATTCCTTAAGAATCTGTTTGCTTTTATTTCAAATAAAAGTTTACCTTCTTTATAGGACCAGCGTGCATATTCTATTTTAGCATAGAAATTGGATATATTATATTTACAGAAGCTACTAAAATTATTATACTCTTTAAGTCTTTCAGATGCTTTATTCATCAAGTATAAATTTAATGGCTCATATTGACATTGCCAACTTAACTCAGTATAAAAAGGATTCTTATATAAAAAGACTTTATACATATAAATACGGCTTCTAGCACTATATCTCGCATGAGCGTCTGGTGCTACTAGATAAAAATCAGATACGACAATATCTTTAGGTAAAAAAGCATTTAAGTTAATAACTATTTTTTTATCTAACTGTTTTTCATAATCTAAATGAGCAAAAAATTCTTTAGCATGTACTCCTTTATCTGTTCTTCCTGCTCCAATAATGTCTATGGTTTTACCAAGCAAATGTGAAAGACATTTTTCTAGTATTTCTTCTACAGCAAGGCCTGTTTTTTGAATTTGCCACCCATGATAACGTCTTCCGTTATAAGACAATCTTATAAAATATCTCATCAACTGATTTCTTTTTATGTATGTCTTGTCCAATAAAAGTAAAAAATGCTGATTACCATAATCTACTAGTTTTACTTAGAAAAGAGAATATTATTTTAATATATCATTACTATAAAGATACCGTAATTCACCTAAAAAAATGAGAGGAGATTAGGTTTATAACAATTGATTCCACAAATCCCATGCTAGCTCTCCTTGTATATAAAGCATTTCTAATCCATTTTTTACTATAGCTCCACTTTCTATTCCTTTTTTCAAAAATTTGCTATCTACCGGATTATATACTAAGTCATATAAGTAATGATTTTTAGTTAGAAATTGATAAGGGATCAATGGACATCTATCAGATGAAGGATAAGTTCCAATAGGAGTGCAATGTACGATAATATTATATTGGGTTAATAATTTTTCATTTATTTCTTTATAAGAAAGATCCCCTTTTTTATTTCTTGAGACTATTAAATAAGGAAGGTTTAATTGTTTGAGTACGTAAATTACTGCTTGAGCTGCCCCTCCATTTCCAAGAACGAGAGCCTTTTTATGTGTAGAATGTAGATGTTTTACAAATGATTTTTTAAAACCAAAAGCATCTGTATTATATGCTATAAGGCTATTTTCTTTTATTTTAATTGTATTTACTGCACTGATTGACAATGCTTCGTCACTTAAATAATTTACATATTGTATTATATCTTTTTTATAGGGAATTGTTATATTTACACCTCGAATATTAGGATAACTTCTTAGAAGATGTTCAAAATTATTAATATATGGCAAATCAAAAATATCATAATGTGATTGTGTTATATTTTCTTTGTTAAATTTGTTTAAAAAATACTCCTTAGAAAAAGAATAAGAGATATTTTTTCCAATGAGTCCAAATAAACGTTCTTCTATCATATAGTTTATTAGAGGTTAGATTCTTTAATTTTATGTAACAATTTGTATTTATAAATAGCTTTGAAAGTTTCTTCCCTTTTTTTAAATGAAGGTTTAAGATAATACTGTATATTTTTAATATTTTTTATTAGTTGAGTTTGATCGCATTTTCTTTTATAACGTTTTATTGCTCTCTCAATGGTTTCTCCTTCTTTTATATTTACTACTAACATAATAATAAATTTACGCATTTGTTTTTTTGTAACAAAACTTGTGGATAGGGAAAATCTACATAATAGTTTTTCGTCTAATTAAAAAATGGCAATAAAAATTACTGATGCTTGTATAAATTGTGGTGCTTGTGAAACAGAATGCCCTAATAATGCAATTTATGAAGGAGCTTCTGATTGGCATTATTCAGATGGAACAAGATTAAAAGGAACAATAACTTCTACATCAGGGGTTTCGACCAATGCAAACATTCCTCATCCCTCTAAAAAAGAGAATACATATTTTATCGTTACTGACAAATGTACTGAGTGTGTTGGTTTTCATTTAGAAGCGCATTGCGCTTCTGTATGCCCAATAGATTGTTGTCTTCCTGATGAAAGAGAGGATACAGAAGCACTATTTAAGAAGAAAGTATTTTTACATATATAATTTTATAAATTTACTACAGTGAAATTATGGGAAAAAGATTTTTTTATAAGTAAAGAAATAGAGCTATTTACAATAGGAAACGATCGTGATATTGACATTAAATTGGCTCCTTTTGATATAATAGGTACTTTAGGGCATATTCGCATGCTTGAATCTATTGGATTGCTTACAAAAGAAGAACTTATAGTGCTTTCTACAGCTCTTAGGAAAATATTTCTTTCAATAACGAATGGAGCTTTTCAAATTGAAAACACTATAGAAGACATACATTCTCAAGTTGAAATCATATTGATTGGTTTTTTGGGAAACGTTGGTATGAAAATACATTCAGGTCGTTCTCGTAATGATCAAGTATTGTTGGATTTAAGGCTATTCATTAGAGAAGAAATACAGAAAGTTGTAAATTATGTAGAACCTCTTTTTGAGATTATGGTTCATCTTAGCGAATATTATCAAAAAGTTCTTCTTCCAGGTTATACACACTACCAAATTGCTATGCCATCTTCTTTTGGAATTTGGTTCTCATCTTATGCTGAAAGCCTATCTGATGATTTACTTATTTTAGAGGCATCGTATAGAGTTGTTAACAAAAATCCATTAGGTTCAGCAGCGGGGTATGGTTCTTCTTTTCCTTTAAGTCGTATAATGACGACTGAGTTGCTGGGATTTGAAGATATGAATTTCAATGTGATATATGCTATGATGGGTAGAGGTAAAATAGAGAGGGTTGTGACAAATGCATTGTCTAATATAAGTTCTACTTTAAGTAAGTTATCTCAGGATATTTGTCTTTATATGGGATATAATTTTTATTTTTTATATTTTCCTGATCATCTTACTACTGGTTCTAGTATTATGCCTCATAAAAAGAACCCAGATGTGTGGGAGTTGATAAGAGGGCGTTGTAATCATATTAAAGCAATTTCTAATGAAATTTATTTAATTACCAGTAATTTATCTTCTGGTTATCATCGTGATTTACAGATAATAAAAGAAAGTTTTATACCTATATTTGAGGTACTTAAAAATTGTCTCTTTATTACAAGATATATGTTAGAGCATATTCTAATAAATGATAATTGTATGGAGGATATGCGATACAGTTATATTTTTAGTGTTGAATTAGTTAATAGATATGTTCAACAGGGAATCTCATTTAGAGAAGCGTATAAAAAAGTAGGGATTGCTATTCAAGAAGAACAGTTTCAATCTCTTAAAGTAACAAGACATATTCTTGAAGGAAGCATTGGAAATTTATGCAATGATAGTATTAAAAATAATATGCAAAAAGTTTTAACTGCTTTTAATTTCTCTATATCTAATGAATCCATAGATAAACTTCTGAATAGGACATAGCTGCTATCATAAGTTAAATTACTAGATAATGAAGAAATTATGAAAGAAAAAGATAGTGTTTAGGTCATTAGTTAAATCATTGGTATAAGATATGAGCAAATACCAATCACCTAAATCAAGATTAGATAAAATAATTAACTCTTGTGAGTGCTTAAAATATATTTTTCACTCAATAACTTGATTGCTTCTATTTTAGAATAATCTGGTTTTCGTACTGTAAAAGTGCAAAGGGAATCTGGTTTCTAGCGAGTTTAGATTCTACTAACATTATTTTACCCTATACTTTGATCATCTAGGTATCTTTGTATTTGGAAAAGGCTGGACTTATTGGTAAGTTATTCAATGAAACATATTAATTTTTTAAGAAAGTATCTAAGATAATTGTTCCTCCATTTATTTTATTACAATTTTAGTAAACTTTCTATATGAAAGAACTTTAAAAGCTGATTACCAGCGTTATAATCAAGAAATTGTTACTAACAAAATTATAGAAGATATTATCAAATAATCAGGATTATATTTAAAGGACGCTGGTAAATATTAAGTAGAACTACTCTTATTATTTGTAATACTACATACTGAACAACTATCTAAAGAACAAGAAAACTAAATTTTACCCAATATGCGATATACTTTTTCTGTATAATTGAAATTTTTAATAGCTTTACCAAAAATTTATTTACTATAATAGTTATATTTTAGAAGTTTAATTAATGCAGTTTACTCAAGTAAAATAGGATGAGGATGCTGAAATTATTTTGATGGGCGATTAATTTAGTTGGTTTAGAATATCTGCTTTACACGCAGAAAATCACAGGTTCGACCCCTGTATCGCCCACCTAATACAAAACGTTCCTTCTTCTTCATGCAAAAAATAATACACTTTCATAAGCCAGTCTTATTAAAAGAAGTGGTCGATGGTATAGTTTCTATAGATAAAAGAGATACTTATCTAGATGTTACGTTTGGCGGGGGAGGTCATAGTGCTGGATTGCTAAAAAAGCTTTCTCCTGAAGCTACTATTTTAGCTTTTGATCTTGATAAGCAATCTATTACAAACAACACTTTACATGATAACCGTCTTAAAATATTCCATATGAATTTTAGATATATAGAAAATGTACTAAGGATACAAGGTATTTTTAAAGTATCGGGTATTATTGCTGATCTAGGCGTTTCTTCTTATCAACTTGATACTCCAGAACGCGGATTTTCCATTCGTTATAATCAGACCCTAGATATGCGAATGGATCAACGTGAAAAAAAATATGCTAAGGATATATTAAAGAGTTATTCAAAAGAATCTCTTGCAAAAATATTTTTCTCTTATGGAGAATTAAGAAAATCTAGAAAATTAGCCACAGATATTGTATTTAGGCGTAAAGAAAAGATCATAGAAAATACATTTGAATTGATTGAAATTATAAAAAATAATATTTCAGGTAAAAATAAACAAAAGGTTTTTGCTAAAGTATTTCAAGCTTTGCGAATAGAGGTTAATGATGAATTAAGTTCGCTTAAATATTTATTAAAATCCGTTCTTAATATCCTAAGAAAAGGAGGTAAGATAGCAGTAATTTCCTATCACTCCTTAGAAGACAGATTGGTTAAACAATTCCTTAAAAATGGGCGCTTTGAAAATACCCCTAATGAAGATTTATTCGGTAAAAAACAAATTCCTTTTCTACTTTTTGATAATAAACCTATTTATCCTGGAATTGAAGAAATACAAAAAAATCCTCGTTCCAGGAGTGCCCGATTGAGGATTGCTAAAAAAAATTAAACAGGTAAATATCAATGGTAGTAAAAAAATAACAAGAATAGCCTAGAGTAGCTCTGTAAGTAAATTTTAGTAAAGTAAATTGTAAAATAAATTATTTATATTATATATCATTGAACTAAAGAACTAAAGAACTAAATGTTTAGTAGACAATTTAGATGTCTTCAACTAAGCTATTTAATTTTTCTATTATGGCTAATGTAAAGAAAAAAAAAAAAAGGAAAATATCCATACATAAAAGAAAGAAGAGAAGTAGACAAGACAGACATAAAAAGAAATAAAAATTTAACCATTGGTTCTTTGTGGTTGGTTCTTTATATGATAATGAAGAA
>Ga0209372_1000018_pt1 | contig 114011 bp, 76 predicted proteins | sample AgamicAtPe_FD_187170 | JGI IMG/M metagenome (GOLD analysis project Ga0209372, IMG submission 187170) | Agave microbial communities from Guanajuato, Mexico - At.P.e (SPAdes) (version 2) | ecosystem: Host-associated > Plants > Phyllosphere > Phylloplane/Leaf | place: Guanajuato, Mexico... | reverse complement strand
ACCGAGCGCATCAGAAGCTGCGTTTGCGATTCTTGCGAAGCCACTACTCCTTTCATCACTGAATGGGAATTGACCAGGGCAACAAGAGAACAAAAACTTGACAAAAGACGAAATTATTTCGAGGTTGAACAAATACTCAAACATGAAGTCTACATCCGGAGAGGTGCTCGTCGTAGAGCTCCTCAAATTACACCTATTTTTTTTGGGACACCCTGTACTATTCGAGTCGCTCGACTGTAACAAAAGAAGATGTGGGATATACAGCTACCACCCTGTACTTGGCTTCATACAGTTTGCTAATTGTCGTCTCAATAGGTTGAATCTCACAGATAGAGACGTCGAGAAGCGACCTAGAGATAAGGATTTACTGAAAGCAGACATCCTTGTGGTGAGAGTCCCCTTCTTTTTGGTTCATCGCACCCAAATACTCGTTACGCATTCGATAACGAGGCTCCACATTAATCGGGCGCCGTGATATTCTTGAGAAAATTTACCAACCACGAGTGTGCCAGGGGTTCCGGAATAGTTGGATAATGGCACCGTTACAGTGATTCTCGCGGACTGAGTTTAAACTCCGCGTTGTTGAGCTGCAAGAAGAAGGCGTGTTGCTTGAATTCTGGCTCGTAAACTAGTGTCTTGGGTCCAGGTGAAACCTTGTACTTGAGCAACACCTCGGCAAGAGTGAGCTTGATTGCCATGAGCGCGAATCGCATACCGACGCAGTTTCGGGGTCCAAGACCAAACGGCATGTAGGTACAGCTTTTGATTTTGTCTCTGTTTTCTGGAAAAAAGCGGGTCATGTCGAACTTGTTGGCGTCAGGCCAGTAGTCTGAATCGCGCTGGACAACCAAAGCTGAAACCCCGATACAGCATCCGTGAGGTAAGTTGGTTGCAGGATTTGTTGGCAATGTCACGCCAGCTTTATTCGTAACTGCCCTCCTTAATTCGATCAGAGGAGTATAAAGGCGCATGGTCTCCGAGACGAAAGCGTCCAGTTTCTTCAAGTTGGACAAGTCTGTGTATTCCAATTGGCCCGATATGTTTGGCACGGAAGTAAGCTCTTCGTAGAGCTCCTGTTGAACGACTTGCTGATGGGCGAGCTCGTAGAAGCAAAACGAGAGCGACGATGAGGTTGTTTCGAAACCAGCTATGAACAGGAGTATCATTTGGGATCTTATCTCTAAATCGTTAAACTTGCTGAATGAGATTTTCTTGGTTTGACTCGCATGAATCTTCTCCATCTCCTCGTGCGTTATATCATCATTATAATGCGCCTCTATGTCGTCCTCCTTGCTGAAGATCCTCTCTGGAGTTATAGGTACATCTGAATCCAAAAGCGCCTGGATGAAGTCGTTGCTTTTCTTCGAGGCATCCTTTCGCCTCTCGTCAATGGTCGACTGGCTCAACTTGTCAAAATACTCGTATTGCGAGTATTTGACCAAATCCAGCTGAAAGTATCTACTTATTGGTGTTGGAATCAATACCCAGATGATGAACCAAAGTTTGTCGAAGTTGGAGATTGCAAATGCTTTTTTGAAAAATGGACTCGTCTTGTCCTTGTAGGTGTCTAGATTAAGTCCGAAAAAGGCCCTGGCTATGATGCTTAACGCGAGGGCCATGAGCTCGTCCTTGGAGAAGACACTCTTGTCCAATGTTGCTGAACTATTTGACGATCCGCAATCCAACCTCGATGCGATTTCTCGCTTGAACCTGTTAACGCGATCTAACATTGCACCAAACATGTTGCGCATCCTGGCACTAGTGAACATGGGAGTCAGCAGAACCCTTTGATTACTCCAGTGGTCGCCTTTGGAGAAAAATATCCATCTCTTTATGTTGTCGCCAAAGATGAACCTCGTGTCTCTATCGACGAACGATGAGAAGTCTTTTATGAACACTTGCTTGATTATTTCGTTGTCTACAGTCCGCAAGACGGGCTCGGATCCTTCGTAAAGACCGAAGGTCTTACCATGCTTTTTGTGCCAAGCGTTCTCAATATCTATCTTGTTGTAGAACAAATAGTAGATGTTTGTGCCGAGGAAGGGCCACGGGGTTGGACCCTTGATGCCTCGAGAGCTCCAAAATGAGTATAGTTTGACGATTCGGTAGACATAGATGAAACTGAGGAGGGCAACCACGCTCGCGATTAGGAGGCTCCTGTCAGGCGCTTGCAAATCCATATTTTTAAAAGTGTCAATTCTCCCCGGCCGCAGCTCGATGCCTGAGACTAAATTTCAAAGCGTTACAAATGCCATCCACTGAGAGCATATCAGTCTGGCATACTCGAGAGATGAGACAGTCAATATCAAGATAACGAGTCCTGATTGCGTGGGCGTGTGAGAATTCATATCGTCCGTGTCGTGCAGTATGTTCGACCGCAAATTAGATACACGGACAGCTGGTTACAAGGTCATATTAATCAATCACAACATCTGCAACTAAAGATTTCTCTCCCCTCAAATACAACTTACTTTGCCTTTGACTAAATCAAGAAGGAAAGACTGTCAATCTACAGCAAAATTTTCGTTTATTTCAAACGTGGTAAGAGGAACCATTTTCGTATCCAACATCTCCAGCCACCACGAATGGTCGTGATCGACTAGACAATTTGTAGACAGGGTCGAGATTTCAGCCATTGTGAGTCATCACACCATCTCTGCTCCTGTCTGAGAAAGGTTGAATTCACCTAGATGGTTAGCGATTCATAGTCAATCTCCTATTCCATCCAATTTTCTTTCGAATCGTAACCTGATTCACGCGTAACAGGTATAATGCGCAAACGCGTCATTCATGACCCATGCATTTTATCTGTATTCAATTCCAACAGCAGACCATTAAATTGTTCGCTGTAAGGTGACAAACCCACCTACCGTCTATGCCTCATTATCTGCATAGAGGTAGGCGATCGTAATGGCAAAATTCACACGGTGAAACAAAGACACCTCACAAAAATCTAAAAGCAATATATCTAATGGCCGGAATCGTAAGCAAATTAAGCCCAACTCACCGCAGCTGAAACCAGAGGTTGATACATATATTGCAACAGAGCGATCATACAATGGATTTGCGCTTGTAAAATAAGTAGAGTCTCAGCGTACGTTGCAATCCATATGTGTCTGTAGTAGATGCGAGTTCCATGCCTATAAGTGGTCTGGTTGATCAACCCAGTTGATACGGCTGGGAGCCTCCGTGAAAATAGACTCTTGTTTCAAGTTGTAATCTTCAGAAGAAACCGAGCATCCGTTCCTATTTGTCTCTTTTCGTTGATGCTACTATCCCCGATGACGCTGAGCACCTCTGTCCTGTCAATATATTGCCGCTGGTCCATTTGGGTGAAGTAACCGAACCTTCCAAGCTCAACAGATTGAGCCGATGGGCGGCCATAGCCAGCTTGCAAAAGACCTACCATAATCAAGGCAACTTGGGGGTGCTTTGACAATTTAGTTTGGTCGAAGAAGAGCACCTTAGCGATTTCTGACACTCAACCTACCATGAATTGCTAGTAGCATTGCTGTCTGCTCAATCGGTCAGACGCTCGGCTTTGAACGAAATCTTGAATCTAAGGCAGGTGGTTGAAACAGTTTGGAATTTACCTCACTGTGTTCCAATATGTGATGGCAGTTCCAATGAGACAAATATCAGCAGCATGGCGGGAGACCGTTTCTGGGTATATAGCGAGCTGTGAGGACTGCTATCTCCGAGTTCCAACTTCAGCAGCATCGTGCTGACATTTTGAGAGTATGTTTACTCACTCTGGAGCTTTCATGGTCGATAAGATAGTAGATCGTCTAACTCGTTCCTTTGTCGCAGGATTGCATGTTATAGAGCCTCGTTAGAATAAAAGCAAAGATTGTAGCGGGCACACAAAAGGTGATCTTGGGATCGGCGCACATCGATAGCATCAATTGGGAGAATATAACGATCATAGCTCTAAACTTCGCTTCTCTACCTCAAGAGCGTAAGTACTTCAACGAGACACTATTACAAGTTTATAGCGAGTTCGCGACCGTATCGAGTTTGATTAGAGAAAATTCTGCACCAGCCTCCACTGTAGCAAGGGACTCTTTGCAATATGGAAACAATTGCCATCGAATCGTTGCTCATTCCAAATCAAAGGGATCTCAGCCGCTCTCTATCACGCGAACTTGGGAGTCTGGGACGAAAAAACGATCGTTCTGATAGATGCATCAGCCGCGTGAGCAATCTACACATACAAGTTTGGTGCAAGGTTGCTCGAACCAAAATCTCGAGCGATTGGATGGGACAGTCAGCGGACGAGCGGTCTAGTTATAGTTAGGCGTCTCTATCAAAGATTTGGGTCTGTCGATAAACTTTTCAGAGTCAGGTTGCCCTCAGACCGAGCAACATGATTGGACGGCTCATGGTTAACACAGGTATTTCTGTTCCGGGTGTTTAGTAATTCCCTGGTTGTGTCACGCAGACGAAACCTGGCCGACAAGTTGAGCAACCATCGATGTCCAAGCTCAGGATAGATCGCACGAAAGTTGAGCCCCGTCCATAACAAGAGGGAGGCTAAAGATAAACTACATGGCAAACTATGGGCATCAGCTCGATCCAGCGACTGCTCCTATCGTTCACAAGAGAGCAGACGGCTGGAAAGCCTCTGACTCGTGACAGAATTTTAAAAATAGACCGAAAGTATCGCTCAAGGAGGATAAAAAGAGTGCTCGTAGCTCATAGAGAAACATAGAACGTAGGAAATCTCATTCTGTGAAATTACTCATTCACCTGAGAGAACCAAAAATCCATCACCTCACAAGATGCACAAGCCGAGTATCATTACCCTTTTCGTCGCTTGCACAATTGCGATTGCGGTAGCAAGTCCACTCCCAGAGGACCCAGACGTTAGAGGCGGCATGAGAGATGCACTGAAACGAGGTCTGGAGCGATTCGGAGGCGCAGCAGACAAAAACGACAGGGTGGTTCCGCTGCCGGATGCTAAGAGCTCAAAAGTCTACTCCCTGTACACGAGAAACATGAAGGCGCTTGGAGGCGGAAAGCCACTACTCAGAGAGCAATACCGCGAGCATAATTTTGTTCCACTTGCGCCAACCGTTGTTCCGGAGGAGCACAAATCTTTGTCCGGTAAGCTGACGCCAGAGGAGGCAGCGGCCAGGTATGTGCCAAAGCCCCCATTTCAATTTAGTACAGATAACTTGAACTGATGAACAGACCAAAAACAGCGCAAATTAGATTAATAAACCATATGTGCGGCTTGAATGAGTGCGTTGTCGAAGGGTTAACCTGGGTCTGAAGTGATTCCTTGTGTGGATCTTCCGGGATCTAACCTCCTCAAACAGGAGACATGTTGTCTCGTTGATAACCAGATACGAAAATATAAATGCACAGTCGTATGTTCAACAACGTTCCTGGCTCACTTGCCACATTATCCGCCCAGAATAGTGGTTATGTTTTGCAAGCAAGCGCTTTGATGGCCCAATTAGATGGTTGGATCTGATTCGGCATTGGCTTGTACGCATGTTGCAATGGAGCGGTATTGTTCCACTTGCCAGTGTCTATTACACATTTACATGGTTGCCAGGTCGCCGGTTACACATTTTGCGATTGCAATAATAAATCTGGCGAGCTAGACTCGATTGAACCACCGACTTGGAGCCTCAACGTCAATTTGTCCTTCCAAAGCAACGCAATTATTCTTCCTAAGATGATATATTCCTAGAACGGCCGCGATTTTATTTTCCTCGCCGAATTCTCACCCGAACTAGATAAAACAACAGGACTATGATGGACCTCTTCGGTACTGCAACTTGGCTTCAGAGAAGACAGGCGTCCTACAAGAGGGCGTCTCGCAGGTATGCTGACAGAATGACCGGATTATTGCTAGAGGAAATCGAACAAGAAGCTAGTGTGCTCCGCTCGCTGTCAGACAAGCTCCTCATAGAGGAACATATGAATCAAACTCTCAAAGGAATAAGTCTATCTAGGACGATCTTGCCCTACGCGAAAGTTGACGATTCCGTCGGTTTATTTCACAAAAATATAAAGAAAGCAAAAGGAGAAATGGTCCATATCGACCCTGAGGAAATCAAAGTTAAATTTTTAAGAGAGTTTAAGGTGGAAGAGTCTATGTATGAAATCAAATGCAGTCACTGGCCGCTGATCATGAGGGAGAAGAATTTGAGACAAGCATTGAAACGATTTGAGAGCCAGCGCAGCTCCTTCTATATTCAAGAATGTTTGCTGGGCAGGTACAACGATAAATCGAATGTCGAATTCGAAAGAACAAAGATCCTCTATCTCAGCTCTCTCGCAACTCTCAACGCAAAGCAACGTTTGGCTGTAGAACAATCAATGAAGAGAAGAGTCACACTGATTGAAGGGGGCGCAGGTAGCGGCAAGACTTTAGTCGCAGCAAACATTGCCTGCTCTATGGGCAGATTAAGACAGAGAAAGGTGTTAATATGTTCGCCAGTACAGCAGACCATTGATAAGTCGACAAGGATGATATCTTCCACAAAATGCGTCAAGGTCGTCCAATTGCCAGCTCATTACAATAAAAGACCTTCAGCTGGACAAATTTCTCTTAGCAGAGACGATACAGAGCTTAGTCACTATTCACTTGATTATGCTGTCGCACGAACTATCCTCGATGATCATTTGATCAAAGTCAGCAACTACCCAAGAGAGGCTGCAATGTTACAAAAGAGAAAAGTGCTTAACGCGGTGACTGAATGTTCGAAATGGAAGAGACAAGCGATAGAGCGGAAAATTTTGAAGGCAGCGGATGTTGTTTGTTGTACCGTTTTGCAAGCCGGACATCCGAACCTAAGAGACATAAACTTCGACATGGTTATTATAGATGACGAACAGTATGTGTCAGAGATGGACTGTCTGGTGCCAATTATGGCTCGTGGAATTAAACAAGTTGTCTTGCTGAGCGATTTACGCCGCTCTTTCAGATTTGCCAGATCAAGTCTCGGGCCGGACAGGAAGCTGGAGTCCAAGCTAATGAAGGCACCAAAAAATGTCGCAGGGGCAGGCAAGAGGCAAGACCAAGGTTACGGTCCTCTTGTCCAGTGGGACGAAGATAGTGACACAAACGTGAAGTACCAGAATGCCGATTTGACTCGGGGAGGTCTAAGCTTGTTTGAACGCTGGTTATCATTGGGAGTAACCTCTGTTGATCTGAAGTATCAGTATAGAATGCATGAAAACTTGGCCATGTTTGTTAGTCATCATTACTATCAGTCACGACTTCAGAACGATCCAAAAACCAACCAATTGCTTTATCAGCAAATCTACAGGGATTTGTCCCTGGCAGATGGAAGGTTCAGTTGGCTGCCAAGAAAGAGTTTCATGACAGCGGTCATTGGAACAGATCCTAAAAGTGATCTCAACCTTTTAATGCAACGACTTGTCTCCAGATTGTTGAGAGATGAGAAAATCGACAAGTCTAGGGTGGGAATCATCACAAATCTTCACACTCAGACACCAGATAAGTTCGAAGAGATTAGAATATGTACAGTCGCAGACTTCTATGGTCAAGAGATTGACTATATGATTGTTGTTGCTCATCTCCGTCCACCCATTCAGCGCGGACAAATCCCCGCGATGGCTAAAGTTAATTATTTACAAAACGACGACGCTTTGAATGTTGCAATCACAAGGGCCAGGTTTGGCCTGTTCATCGTTACACATCTCGAAAAAGGACCTGACAGTGATCAGCTAAGGATGCCAGGTGGAATGCTGGATTGTTGTGCAAGTTGGAACGAATTAATCAGGTACTATTCGTTGAACAATCTCTGTTCATTCTGGGAGTAAGACAGCTAAAGTCTGAAAGATCACAAGATCCGATGAGATATCAGGCGTTAATTTTCACGATAAACTCGTCCTTGACACACAAGAGCTCACACCCTCAAGAGTTCCAGACAGTCATTGTAACCGATAGCTATCCAATCCGGATGTGATGTAGACCAACTTATGGTGTTGATCTTACCGTTTGCTCGATATGCCAGGAGGGGCTCATCTACAGGACTAGGAAGCGTCGATAACTTCCATATCAGGGCTTGTTGATCGTCTGATGCAGTGCAAATGTAATGAGCTGAATGAGGTGCCCAAGACATACAATTAACCTCGGCAGTATGGCTGCTCAAGATAGCCACTTGTCTACCAGGTTTTCTAACATCAAGGATTAGTACATCTTTGGAGTTCGTTGCGAAAGCACTAACGAAATTGGAGTCCAACTTGTTACAAGCAACGCGAACTAGAGCATTGCCGTCACTTGAGAATGATCTATCAACCTCATATAATATTGTTGAGGTGTTCAGCCTGCGTAAGTCGAACAATCTTATGGACCCGTCGCCACCTGCTGAGGCAAACATATCCCGACCTGAGCCAGACCTTGAGAATGAGACATCGTAGACCTCGTGGTCGTGAGCCACTATTAGACTTCTGAGGGAGCAAGACAAAGATTTGTTATAGATCGGACTCTGGATGAGGCTTTCAGCGACTTGTTGTCCGGTCTCGATATCCCAAATAGCGCAAGTGGTGTCAACGCTCGATGTCACAATCATGCGAGGATCAATATCGTTCCAATCGAACGAAGTTAGTGGTGCACAATGCTTTGTCCCCTTATTGATATCAAGGAGGCATTCTAGCCTAACTCGGCTATGATTGTGATGACCGTTGAGATCGCTTGAGATGCCTTCTGAGGGGGAGGTGATGCCATCGATTTTGCTGCATGTTTCACCGATCGCATCGGTCACGCGCCACAGTCGAAGATAGTCGGCAGTGGTTGCTATAAGATGGGGTAAATTTGCTTTGCACTCTGGTGGCTGAGGTATCCAAAGGACTTTGGTGGCTGGATAAGGATGATCGAAAGTGCAGATGCTCTCTATCTCCTGATCGTTACTATCCTTAGCCAGCTGTATTATTTGCACACAATTACTGTAATCCTCGATATAGCTACATAAAGCCAATTTAAGTGGTTCACCAGATTCATTGGACCAAGCTGTTGACGAAATTAGCCAGTTGGCTTTGAATCTGAACACTTCTTTCTTTTTCGTCACCTCACCGGCGTTCTGGCTCGATCCATTCTGATAGTTGCTCCTTTCGAGTTGACGCTCGTACTGAAATGGAGACGATGGGCTGGACTTTCTCGGAATGGCGTGTGTTGAGATTGTCAAGCGGGATAAATCTGGTGTTGTTGTCATGTCTAAATAGATGTGGTAATCACAAGGGCGATTCCTCGGCACGTCTCTTGGGTCTTACAAAAAGACGAATCTTGACGACAATAGACATATCGAGATCTACAGTTCTCTTGCTCCATCTCACTTGTAACGAGACATCAATAATGGAAGCAGCAAGATGCCGGACAGACAATTCATGGATACTCTCAAAATTAATACCAATTTCGTCCAGTCAAGTCAATGAGTTCAGTGGTTGGACAACGAAAAGCGCATGCATCTGCGGACAGCACGATTCTTGGCGTCCCACTATTGGAGATGTTAAATGAATAATGGGCCATTATTCATTCAAACAATCAATGGAGGACCTCATTCATGAACAAATCTTCCGATAAAGATTGCTCGTTCGGGATGATAGATGTGGCAGGTAAGCGCCTGATCTTGTTGGTGAGGCTGATCTTCATTTGCTAGGCCAAGCAATTTATATAACGCATTGGAAATTCTGCGTGTTGTTTGATGTATTTCGGCTGATGTAAGGAAAAGGCTAACATATCAGACATGATGAGGATCGACAAGATTTCGTTCGGCCCCCCGTGAATGATATTTTATCCCGCTGGGGTGTGCATCAATTCACCAGCAAGGTGATATCTGTCGCACGGTTAACCTCGATGGAGTCAACGCTAGTTTGACTAGACCAACTGGACCCAGCCGTATCAGTGCCTGAATGCACTGATCGCTAAGTTGTTCACGAATGAGAATTAGCATGAAGCATTCCCGTACGATTCAAGATTATGGCTTAGATCAGTACGTCGGATGTATCTAGGGACCTACATTGGGGGTTCAGATCAAATCACTTCATCAAGGCGCTTATCGGTATCAGTCAGGATGGCGTTATAGAAGAGCTAGGGTTACACTCTTTGATCTAAGCGTGAGAATGGATCGCGGCTTTTATCCATATCTCATGCATGAAACTTGACAACCTGACAAAGCATAAGTAAAACAGGAGATTAAATTTGGTTTGGAGTTGCAACAGAATGGATACTTGGCTAATCAAGCGCCTGGAGGAGGGAATGCAAGCTCGAGCAGGTAGATTTTAGAGCTGCATTTCAACGGTAGTAATTGCAAGCGATAAGTAGCGACTAAGAATCAAACCATTAGTTTGCCCTCAAACTTTTCTCTCCTCCCAGCTCAATCTCTTCTCCAGGTAACCTATAGTGGTTGATCATAAATCTAATCAAGCGTAGAATACCAGGCCAGTTAGTTGCAGTTCAGTAGCCATATTAGCCAGCGGCACCTGAACTTTTGCTCGCTCGCTCGCCTGGCAAACAAGCTAGTTAGCAAAGGTAAGCGACTTAAGGCTGGTTTATTAATAGAAGTGTCGTTTATCTATCATCTCTCGTTTCAGTCCCGCGCCGCCAAGATGCTTTTACCTCAGCTGGCAGGTAGCAGTGGTGCCGACCATTAACTTTGCCCCATCGTCAATCCACATCTAGCGAAGCCTATAACTCGCTTCCAATTTCCAGCGAGGATCATATTTTTTCGTTTACTAGCCTCGCTTTGAGCACGAGGGAAGGCGAACCATTAACGAGTTATCTCGGCAATGAAACGAGCTAAACGAAACCAGCTCGCTCTCCCCAGAAAGCCGGCAGCATCTTTAGTTTTAGCGCCCTGGACTCTTTCGTGGCGATAGCTTGCAAGGGTTGCTCGTATAATCGTACACAGGAGGCTAGGCTCATGACACTTGTCGGATTTCAAACGTTTGCCGACTGTTGAGTGGCCGCCAGCTGATGGACTAATTGAGTTCTAGGCTAGAGCATTGAGTTGCCTGGCTCTACTCTGCGCGGCTACCCTCACTCTCTGGCTCGATGGCTGGCCTGCCGGAGCAGCAGCAGCTCACTCTCAAAATTCATCCATCCGTCCGCAAGCAAGCGAGCTCGCCTGCCAACTAGGGATCCTGAACCCTAAAGGCCGAAGGAATGAAGCCAGCGGCGAGTTTGCGCCACAGCCAAGTTACTGTCACCATTATTATTAGTGTCGCCATTGAGCTTCAGTGAGCGAGCGCTGTTGGCCGAGCAGCAAACGGATGGACGGACATTGAGCTCTGGGCTCTCCCTCTCCCTCTCTCTCTCTCTCTTGCTAGCCCTCGGCTTGGCCGGCGATTGCAGTGCGGCCGCAGGGCGGGCAGGCGGGCGCGCGGCCAAGCAGGTAGGCAGGCAGCAGGCCAAGGGCCAGCCAGGTAGACTTAACTACTCGCTACACACAAACCGGCGAGCCGGGTACACAGACAGGTAGAGTAAATTAACTACCTGAAATCGTGAGATTTGTTATAATTTATTTTTCTCATCGCTCCCTCGCAGCCTTTTGTGTGTGTAATCATGTGTCCAGCTTGAGTGTGGACATTCAAGCATAAAAGACAACGGCCGAGCGCGCCGATGATATAAGAGGGCCGCCGGGCTAGTTCTGCCTCTCTAACTAGGCAACTAACAAGTGCTGCTATCACAGATACAATGCCGATAGCTGACCGTCTGCAACGTCCAATTCGAGTCTGATTGTTGAAGTTTAGTCCGGTTTACTTGAGCGTCCCCGTTCGAGTTTGATGCCAGAGGATCCAAGAGCGGATGCGGCCGCTTGGACCGGTTTGCATTGTGTTGCAACAATGTCTCTCTGCGGCTCCAGTGCCTGATTAGCCCGATTGTTTAAGTGCTCAGCAACCAACACATCGGTTGGTCGTTGGGCGCCAACCAAGCGCCTGTCCGCCGCTCCAGAGTGGCGGCCCCAGATGTTGGTTGCGGCGGCCGCTTGCACGCGGTGCCATTGGTGACCAAAGAGAGCAGAGTGACGCAAGGTCGGCGGATAAATTCAGCCTGTGGCGGCCAGATGAAAGGTCCCGTTGACAAGTTTCTCGCCTCCCCAAGGGCACCTGTGTCGCCGCTTCACTGCTTCCAGCAAGCAAACCACTTGTGTGGCATCAATGACAACGAATTCAATTTTATCCCCGCGAATGATGCGACCAAAAGCGCGCTATCTCTCTCCAAGAACCACAAGCGGCCTGTCGTCGCGCCCGCCGACCACCTCTACCTGCGCCAGCCCCGTCACCTGTCCAATCATATCGATGCCCCCGATCGGCATGACTCACGGCTTCTCTCTCCCTCTCCGTCTGTCGCAGTGCTGATCGAGCGGCATGGGGCTGTTGCGTGCTGTTTGTGGCGGACAGGACGAGCTTGCGCAACACATATTGCCTTCGGTGAGCAAACTAGCGGCTGCGTTCAGTTTTTGCACTCAGAGGGGCGGATTTTCGGCATCCTTGCAAGAGTGTGGCCGCCTTTGGTGGCTCCACTCCAATTCGAGGTCAGTGGAAGCAGGAGCCGCCGGCTTGGCATCAAAGACACGACAACTGACAATTTGAAGCGCACATTGTTTCACTAGCTGGTCGTGCTTGATGCTGGGTGGTCGGCTCTTGCTTTGCCGCTGGCCCTCCTCTCTCTTCTTCTGCGTTGGCCATGCCGAACGCGAACGGCGCCGAAAAGGGTTTGCGACGGCGGCACTCGTTGCCGTGAAGGCTCATTGGCCCCGAGGATGGTGTGCGAGGCCGACAAAGCGAGGCAAGATGGAATTGAACAGGTCTGCTCGGGCATCTCGCGCAGGATCCGGCTTGATACAAATTTTGGAGCGGCCAAGGCGAAAAGTATGCGGATTTTGGTGATTGTGACTGTTGGCGCCATTGCGTGCTTGCCATCGAGAAGTGGCAAACAAATTGAATTATGAACAGACGGGCCCATTGTGCTCGCCCGCCCCTTGCACTCATTCAAGCTCGATGGCCAGCTCGGTGGCTTCATTTGAATAGCGCCACTGAGGCCACTAAATTGGACCGACACTCTTGGCCAGACAGGTGCAGGCCGAGAGGCGCAGGCCACTATGAGACTCCGCGGGGAGGAGGCTCTGGCTTTTCGAGAGGGCTCAAGAGAGTGTTAGCGTTGCCAGGAAGCGAGCAACTGGAGCAAACTATCCCAATTCAACTCCAAACAGCGGAGACCGATGCAATTCAAACCACGTAAGAGGCAATGACAACAATTGAGAGATGTATTTATAATTACCTGATTGTGGGAACTAGCGAGCCGCTTAGTTGGCCGCCTGAATGGACGAGTCACCTGGTCTAAAGTGGCTTAATTCGAAATGCGCCAACTTGAAGGGCCGAGCTAACCAGTTCTTTGCTCGCTGCTTTTTGGTGCACCAAAATTAACCGGACACAATTTGGTTTCCTTCCAAAAAAGGGCTGCCGAGATGAGCTGATGATCCAAGTGTTGCTTGGCCACTTAAACTGTTGTTAGCGAGGCCACCACTCTGGTTTGCTCCATTTTAGTGCAGTGGTTTGTTATCGATCGTCCATTGATCATTAGCTTTGGTCGGCTTGCCTTGTGAATGGTCCGTTTTCACGCCACGAAAGCGCTCGTCGGCGCGGGCAGCCTCCTATAGCGAGCGCAGCACTTGGCCAAGAGCGGAGCGGCCAGGCTTGCTTATAGGTGGGCTTTGTTTGGTCGGCAAGCGAGCGGAAGGAAGGAGGAGCGGCGCGCTTATAGGAGCGACAGGGGCAATTTTCGCCATTTTGATTGGCGGACGATAATTTGTTGTTATAATTCAGCAAACGATTGAATCAGCTCGTCGCTAAGGTTGCCTCTGATTGGCAGGCGGTGTTGGCGGCGGCGGCGGCGGCGGCCAGCTGGCATGAATGGAATCGACCTGAGGGACGGCCGATTGGAGCTTGCCGAGGAGGCGGCCAGAGTGCGAGCGTCATCCAAGAGCGAGCACGGTGCCAGACGGCCAGGGGCGAGCGGCAAGGAGGTTGCGCGAGAGTTCGGCGAGGAAGGTTTGAAAGGTAAAGGTAAGGAGGGAGCAACTATCAGCTATCACGGAACTGTTTTCCCACGCTTCGCACACACACACAGCCGGATAGCAGGGGGAGTGAGCGCTGACCAGTGGACAGGGGCGAGCGGGCCAGCAAGCAGCCAGTGGCCGCGCAATGACAACGAGCGGCGCCGCTTGCGCGCCAGCACAATAAATGAATGGACTCCGGCTGAGTTGAGTGGACACAACGCCAGCCACCAGTGACGACAACAGAAGCGCCCGCCAACTTGAAGCGCCGCCGAAAACAAGTGCCCGCCTCCGAGTCTACTCTATTAAATTACCTGCTTCACTTGCTCCAGGGAGCGTCAGCCTGAGCGGCCAGCAGTGCGCTCGCCTGCACACAACTGGCCGAGCTGCAATGGCTGCGGCCGAGGCGGCGCCGGCGCCAGTGGTGGCAGCGGCGCAAGAGGCTGAAGCGGCGGCGGCGGCGGCGACAAGAGCAGTAATGACAATGGCAAAGGCGCTCAAGTTCGAGCAGCGCCCGGCTAGCCAGCTCGCTTGCCTGGAGGCTCTATAAGGCTGCGCAGTGCGCCCGCTGGCGAGGCCACCTGGATGCGAGCTCCAAGCCGCTGCCTATAAGTCTGCGGCGCAGATTGCGAGCACGCAAGCGCCGCCAACTCTGGCGCCCTAAACGCTGCGAGCCGGGCTGCTTTGTCGCGCTCGCAAGCTGGCTCGCCGGCTCGGCTCCAGCGCGCAAGTGGAGAGGCGTCAGGTGGGAGCGAATGGGGCGGCAGGTAGAGGAGTAGAGGAGAGTCAGGCCCAAGGCGAGATGAGGCGGCCACTTGATTGGCGGCCAGCAGAGAGTTCGAGATTAGAATCAGCAGGTTGGACTTAAAATCGGACCAGCGGAGGCGCTTGCATCTGCGCAGCAAGCCTCTCGTTGTGTGCAGAAAATCAGGCCTCTCGAGTCGGAGGTTGGAGGTTGGATGTTGGAGGTTGAAAAGCGGGCAGTTGAGTCTGACGTTATTCAAGGCAGCCAGGCCGGCCTAGTGGTGGTAGCAGCAGCGGCAACAGCCTCTCAGTCGGTCATCTTCCTCCAGAGTGGGCGGCTGCAGTGGAGCGAGCGCCGATCCAGGTGAGCCCATGATGTATCGCCACTCGGACGGGCGCCTATTATTGAACGCTGCCCCCATTGAGTCCACTCAAGTCCAACTGATCCATTGCAATTAAAGCACCCTGAATGGCAAAGCGGGAAGCGCAAACGAGTGCAATAGAGTCGATCGCCAATCGAGTGTTTAGTCGGCTGCAACCAGCGACATAGAGGCCACAAATAGAGAGCTCAAATCATTCGCGCAAGCAGCAATTGGAGCAAGCCGGCCACGATTAGGAAGCATAAACCAGCGTAACTAAACTGAAAGTGTCAGACGGAGAGACAAAGTTGAACTCAGAGAGAGAGAGAGAGAGAGAGCAGCAGCAGCAGCAGCAGCCAGTGCGAGTCGCTTGGAGACAACATGAATTGCTTGTATGAACTGAACGCTGTTGGCGGCGCCGAACAGGAAGCCAGGCCGCCCACTCAATACCACTCAAACGGCTACACAACTCTAGCGTCGCCAAGCGCGGCCACCAACATGATGATGATGGAGTCGAGCGCGGCCAACAATGGGCCAGACGCGATCAAGCAGTCGGGCGAAATTTTGATGGTTAGTATTGTGGCGCTCGATTGAATCTATAGCCAGCCAGTCCCTGCGCGCCGCTGACAGGGCTAACTAGCTAGCAACCACGATTGCACGACGACTGGACGTGCCAGCCTCTTCGGCAGGTTAGCAAGCCTTGCGGGCGGCCACTTCCGGCAAGGCGAGTGGGTTCCGTGTTGCGCGCGCTAGCTCGCCGAGGACCCAGCAGGCTGCGCTCGACTCGTCACGATTTGCCTGAGCGGGGGCAGAGTTTTGTGTCGCATCTAAGTGGCCATTTTGAGGCTAGTGGTCACTTAATTCTCCCTTGAGGACACGACGCAAATTGATTGCTGCCAGTGGACTCTGGTGGACTTCAAAACAGGGGTTCAGTTTGGCGAGTGAGTGAATGAGTGGCGCAACAGGACCAGCGCGAGAGGGGCGCCACTCGCGGCAGCAGTGGGCAACGCTACTCGGGCGAATTCATGCCTACTCACCCAAGTGCTGCCCAATGCGGCGCCAACCCCATTTAGAGGCGCGCGGGTGAGCCGCGCGAAAGTTGTGCGAGTCGGACGATGGCTCACGCATCTGGCAAATGTGCGCCGCTGGGGCCATCGATTCCATCGCTCGGCCCCAACCAGATGCTCAGCGCGGCCGCGGGCTTCTGGCGAGAGGAGCGCGGGGCTGCGAGCGGGCAGAAACGTTGATTTAAACAGGCTAACGCGTTGAGCAATGGGCTGGCAGCGTCGGTGGCAGAGCAACAGCTTTGTGTTTGGCTTTGGCTGCAGCTTTGCCATTGGCGGCTGCTGCGGCCGCTCGCTCGCTCGCTCGTGTTTGGCAGCGGCGCCCAGAGTCTGCAACAACTTTCCAATGGAGTGGGCCAGCCGCAGCAGCAGCAGCAGCAGCAGCCGCAGCCGCAGCAGTAGTGGCGGCAGCGGCAGCGGAGGCAGATGCAGCAGCAACAAATGGCGAAGAAAGAGGAGCGAGAAAGTGTGAGCTCGGTTTTGTTGTTTTGTTTGCCACACTAAACGAGCTATCATATCATTCAATCTGCGGCCATGACTTGCCAAACTTAGCTATTCCAAAATCCGTTTCTGGAAAACCCATTTGCTTATTTCCAAAGGCGCTCTGCTAGCGGGACGAGAAACGGACACTCTCTCGCCATTTATATTATGCGCGACCTGATGAGAGACGAAGCAGATGGACTTGAATTGAGAGTCCAATAACAAACCGAGAGCCGATCCGCAGTGACGCTATGGACTCTCTTGGAAGCTGACCCCTTCTTCCTTTTGCGAGTCTCGCCCATTAGCTGAAACTAAACAGGTGCCATCCCTTCACGTGCCATCGAAACCAATTAGCCAACTAACAATTGCTGAATTTATTCCCAATCCAAACGTTCCTATGCAAACTAACCAAAACGCGTTACCAAATACAACACTCATTCTCAACCCAAATCTTTGTCTCCTGTCAAATGGAACCCGCGTCCAATTGCTGACACGAACCCGCATTGGCCCTAATCATCTCCACAGCAACAGAACAACAACAACAGCTACTGCAACAACAACAACTACTACTACGGCCACTATAGCACAACTGGCGGCCAACAGGCTAGCGCCGATCAGCAGGCCGCAAGCCAGCAGGTCAATAGGCTAACTGGCCTCATCTCCTCGACCTCGGCTGCTGCCGCTGCCGCCGCCGCTGCTGCCGCAGTCTCAGGCCAAGCCCTCGGCCTATCGGCGGCCGTCTCGAGTTACGCAACTGCCGCCGACCACTATCACAGCCATCATCAGCACCAGCAGCAACAGCAACAGGCCATCTCGAACAAGGACAACTCAATTCATTTTGCCTCCAACTGTAACGAGCTCCAGCAACATCAGCATCAACACGAGCAAGCAACCGCCAGCCAGCAGCAACATTATCATTTCCAGCAACAGAGCAGATTCGCCCACTTGAACCGAGGCATGCAAGAACATTCAGTATCAACCCACCAAATTGCAACCCAAAACGGTTACGATCCGCACCCACAAAGTGATGTCCAAGCGCACGCCCAATCTGCAGAACAATATGCAGCTGCCTATCAGCAACAACACCCGCCTCCCCAAATCCACCAGTACCACCACTATGCACTACCACCACAGCAGCAGCAACTACCGCAGCCCCCACAACCAGCTCATCCAACAATGACTCCCCAGCAGCAACAACAGCACCACCAACAACAGCAAAACGGAGGCCAACAAAATGTGAATCATCCCCAAATCAACAATAACAGCAACAACCTTACCCATCTGCACCCATTAAGCAACCCAGATGCCGCTTCCATAGATCCCGTCAACTCCATCGATACCCGTCAAAGCAACAATCTTAATAGTCATACTAAAGGCAACTTACTAAACTCCAACAACAACAACAACAACCAAGAAGCCGCCGGCGAAAATGGTGGCGGCAGGCAATATGTCGGAGTCGTTTCAGCCCCAAACAATATGCACCCCAATCACATATACGATCTCAACCGCAAGGGCAAAAGGTTGACTCGAGAAGCCATGAGGAATTATATACGGCATCGCGAATATGATATGAGGATGATCATATTGCACGCAAAAGTCGCACAAAAGTCGTATGGCAATGAAAAACGCTTCTTCTGTCCACCACCATGTATCTATTTGCTCGGTGGCGGATGGAAGCAGCGTCAAGAAAGGATGCTATGTGAAGGGGAGTCTGAGCAAAGCAGTCAGCTATGTGCATTTATCGGTATAGGCAATAGCGAACAGGAAATGCAACAATTAGATTTTACGAACAAAAACTATTGCGCAGCTAAAACCTTATTCATTAGTGATTCAGACAAGCGGAAGCACTTCATGCTCTCTGTAAAAATGTTCTACGCGAATGGCGAAGATCTTGGTGTGTTCCATTCTAGACGAATCAAAGTGATATCAAAACCGTCAAAGAAAAAGCAATCCCTTAAAAATACCGACTTATGCATAGCGTCTGGGACGAAAGTTGCTCTATTCAATAGACTTAGATCGCAAACAGTCTCGACTCGTTACCTACACGTAGAGGGTAACAGTTTCCATGCTTCGTCTAGTCAATGGGGCGCCTTTACAATCCATTTGTTGGACGACGATGAATCTGAGACTGAGGAATTCACGGTCAGGGATGGGTACATTCATTACGGGTCAACGGTAAAGTTGGTATGCTCAGTGACCAGGATGGCACTGCCAAGACTGATTATCAGAAAAGTTGATAAACAAACTGCCCTCCTCGATGCCGATGACCCGGTGTCTCAACTTCATAAGTGTGCTTTTTACCTGAAAGGCACCGAAAGAATGTACTTATGTCTGTCGCAGGAAAGAATCATACAGTTTCAGGCTACACCATGTGCAAAAGAACCAAACAAAGAAATGGTCAATGACGGAGCATCGTGGACCATCATAAGTACTGATAAGGCTGAATATACGTTCTTTGAGGGGATGGGCCCAGCTCGCTCTCCAGTTACTCCGTAAGTAATCTTGGCATAAGAATGCTTTTGCACTTGTTTCAGCCCTTTCCATCTAACCTTCTCTTCTTTGGTCTAGTGTACCGATTGTCCATAGTCTAAACCTAGACGGCGGGGGTGATGTTGCTATGCTCGAACTCACAGGTGAGAACTTCAAACCATCATATTCGGTTTGGTTGGGAGACGTTGAAACAGAAACCATCTACAGGTAAGTCAACAATCCGGACTGTCTTTGTACTCAAATTCTGAAGGGCTAAATACTAATTTCAAGCTCGCTCATGATCAGATGTGAAGAGTGTATGCTATGCGTCGTTCCAGACATCTCGGCCTTTAAAGACGGCTGGCAGTGGGTTGAGCAACCGAAGCAAGTGGAAGTATCGCTAGTTCGGCACGATGGTGTGATCTATGCAACAGGATTGACATTTACATACACGTAAGTTGGAACGATCTTTGATCGCTGTATCGCTTGGGGTATTTAATTAACCAATTTTCATCCGATAGACCTGAACCCGGACCCAGGCCACGAGATTCGGTGATCAGGAATATCGTTCATGGAACGAGATAGGTCATGCAAGCTCAAGAAGGATCGGGCGAAGCACCTTCATCCGGAAGTCTTGCACGGGAAACATAAGAACATAGTATTTTGTTTGGAATATGTTGATTATAAAATGCACTTAGCAAGCATCAGATCTCATATTTGCGAAACTTTTCCAGCCAACTCTCCTCTCCGCCGACGCAACTTATTCTCTCATCTTGAGTATGTAAATCACTACCTTGTCTCGGCCGAGTCTCTTGTCTGATGCTTAGTTTTTTGTTAGGAGTCGCCCAATGCATCGAATGGCCTTTCTTGGCTTGCCATTGCTCAAATGGAATATTTATACGACAATTCAACCAGCAGTCGTAAGATCTACGCGTCGACTCGTCTGAAAGTACGTCTTTTGCGGCCTGGATCTGACGAAACTTTTCTAGTGAACTGGGGTCCGGATTTTTGTCTGGATGTAGTTGCAGGGCCTTCAGTTTGTACTCCCTATTTATCTGCTCGATCTTTGTCACGTTTTGACGATTTCAGTCAGAAGCTGTAAGGAATATTATTATGTTTGTGTATGTCGCGAGCTAACTTACCGAGGAGGATTGATGACAGCCGAGAATGTCATAGTAGCTCTCTTTGGGGCGTTGGTAATTCAAAATCTGATCAAGATTCATCATGAGTAGTCTTGAGCTGATGATGAGGGCTCTATTGCACACTAGTAGATGATGGGTTCGATCAAACTTGACTAATACGATGGATAAATACTTATTTTAAAGGCTTAATTTCATTTATTTCTAGTCTAGATACATGCGTAACTTGTGAATCAGCTGCTTTCGCTCTAGCATATTCTCTTTGCTGCTGTGGATCCAGGACAGTGGCCTTTGTTGGCTCTTACACCCCCCAATTCCTTTGAAAATTGCATCTTGGATTGAAGGTGAATCCACGACAGAGAAGCCAAGAACGGAAATAATCCAGGCCTCTAGGTCGCCAGTGTTTCGAGTTTTAGAACACGCACAGAATATTACCGTCTGTCTCGGCTTTGAAACACGCATTGCGCACCAGAGTGGACTTCAACCCTCGAAGTTCAAGGTGTCGAGAGGAGAGAAACGAGCACTTTTACCGGAGGAAAATATCTTTTCCGTGGCCTTGAGGAACCAAGAACCAACGAATTAGAAGGCGAGGAACTACACCCTTGACGTGCCCACTTAATTTCTTTGTCCATGGACTCATGTCACCCTTTCTCGACCCTCATTTGCATATGATCATACACCACTCTATGTAGGTCGAGAGCTAGGAGCTGTCTACTTAACACTCCAAAATCGCAAGACTTAGAATGAATCTCCCACCACCCCAGAAATACTTGAAGCCCTTCTAGTACCACTGTTTGCAAGCAAATTAGGATGTCAGATTACATTGTCGCATGTATGCAAGATGGCGATATAAAGTGAGTATATTACTAGGTCAAATAAGTAAACAATCAAAGACTTCCTTCCAAGCTAACTAACTTCTCTTTTGTAGAGCCATTAAAAGTTACATAGACTCGTTAGGAAGCGTCAATGATCATGTCTACGAGGACGAAGAGAATCGGCTGAACATTTTGCACTTAGCCGCAGGACTTGACTCTGATCATAGAGAACAGATAATCGAACTCTTGATTCAGTCTAGGGCTGATTTGAATTGCCCAGGAAAAAGTGAAAACATTGACGATGTCAGGCCTTTACATTTAGCTGCAATGTGGGGCTACGATTTGACTGTAAAACTATTGCTTTACCATGGTGCCGATGCTTCTCTTAGAGATAGCAACGGCCTATCACCTGTTGACTACGCAAGTATCTTTGATAATTACCTGTGCATATCACTATTGCTCAGATATGGGAGCCTCAATTCCACTGCGTCCGCTTGGTCAGCCATAATGGACTCGAGCATTGGCGATAGCAACGCGGACTCATCTTTTGAAAACTGCCTCTACACCACCGCGCTTGAGATTGATGGTAATGGACGGCCTGACGGGTCTATACGTGAGAGCAATTTCCTCGAGACTAGCCAAGACGACGACCTTGATCCTTTAGATGTTATAAAGGATGACGAGATAAATATGAAAATGGACAATACGAACATGCGAATGGAGCTTAAGAGACTTGGTTGCAATCCTGGACCCATAACTGATACGACCAAGAGACTTTATGCCAAGCTATTGGCTCATCTGGTTAAAGAAGAAAAAGAGTTAGTATACTCTCCTCGAACAAAGAGTAAATCCCATCTCAATGGGTGCTCGGTTCAATTGAATAGCATAATAACTGGTAAATTTTCCGTCAAGCAGGCATTGGAACTAGAGAGAGACTTCATCCGTTTGAGCGGAGCAAGGGACTATCATGGACCTAAACAATTCTTTAACTACATTTTAATAGACCCTCGAGTGACAAAGAATCTACCTGAGCAAGCAATCGAATCAAGCGACAGTGACACAAGTAGACTGTCGCCACAGTTTAAGAACGCGATGGGAAAAGTAGATCGTAAATTTGATCCCAAATTGTTCACCATTTTTATAGAAAGCATCTTTTATATCGGCAAGGGACAGAAGAAGCGGGATCTCATGCATTTGTACGACGCCCTCGCTGACAGAGGCTCGATAACTCAAAAAAAAATTGACAAAATCAGAAGTATTTGGGCGGACGGATTTGGGGTTGTTTCTTTGCACCTGTTTCATAACATAACAAGCAAGGAAGCTTTAACACGTGAAGCTCTCATGATTGAAAGCATAGGTTTGGACAATTTGACCAATCTCCTCAAGGGAACAATACAATTCAAACTTGGATGGAACGAACACAAGCGCAAGCTTCTAGGAGCTCTGCTTATCCACCGCGCATATAGCCAGCTCCTGAACGAAGGAGAGCGTCAGCTCAAGAGAGAAGATCTTAAATTAGAGAAATAATACAATAAACTAAAGAAGATTTGTGTCAGCGTTATGCTTAAAATTCATTCGATAGTACCTAGATCTACAACATTCGGACTCAACTCTCATTGTTTTTAGAGAAACATCAAGATTAAGTGATATAGAGACACTCGGATCATCGATACCTGCGTTCAATTTACCTTGCATCGTTTCGGTAGTGAATGGTACCCGCAGACCTGTGTGTCGCAAGCCGAATTTATCCCGCTTGACAAACTGCGGATACATCCTGAGCAAGATTTACGTTTCGATATTAGGAACCTCAAGTACGATGTTTGTTTAAATTTGGCCGGTTCTAAACATTGATGTAAGAATTATTATGAGCTCTTTCAGGTATAATTCCCTGATCTCATCGTCGAACACATTTGGGAACATTGTTATCTTTATGATTGAGCAATAGACTTATTTATCCCGACCAAAAGCTCTAGACTGGAGCTAGGTAGAGAGAACTATTATCGATAATATCAATTTATCCGGGTATACTCAACCAGGCTTTTGCTTGCGCCGTCTTGATTTTTCTTATTTGCTGTTTATAGGGGCATAGCGTACAGTTTCGATTCAAAATGGCTTTCTTACCTGGTTTGAAGAAACAACTCAACAAGGCCAATCAAGTAAGTATTGATTCTAGTAATCACTAAGACCTTCATTCCATAGCTTGGAGCTAACGAGTAGTTATCTGACCCGCAAACAACTCGACTTTCGTCTTCAGTTCATGAGCGAAAAGATCGGCGGAGTTGAGGGTACAAAACTCAACGAGGAATTTATGGAAATGGAACGCAAAACTGATCTCACAGCAGAGCTAGTAGAGGAATTGATAACCAAAACAAAAGAATACCTGCAACCGAATCCGGCGACCAGATCCAAGATGATGTTGAACGCCAAGGTAGCCCAGAATACTCGTACTAGAAACTATGCTCAGCCAGAGGGTATGCTTGGTGAAACTATCTTGAGGATAGCGCATAGGTTTGGCGAAGATTCACCTTACGTCAGAAGTTTGATGGAAACAGGTGAAGCTTTCAAGCAGATGGCAGAGATTAAGTATGCGCTGGAAGATGACGTGCGTCAAGACTTCATCGAACCTCTGAGTCTTCTGCAGACCAAGGAACTTCGTGAGGTTATGTTCCATAGGAAGAAGCTTCAAGGTCGTCGGCTTGACTTTGATTGTAAGAAGAGACGCAGAGCTAATGGTGCAAACATTGTCGATGAGGAGATGAAAATTGCGGAGGAGAAGTTTGAAGAATCGTTTAACCTAGCCTCACAGGGTATGCATAATTTGTTGCAAAACGATGTTGAACAGATCTCCCAACTGGTCGCTTTGGTTGAAGCCTTGAGAGATTTCTACAAGTCTTGTGGATCAATTCTCGAGGGCTTATCTGATAAACTCGGAGCTCTGTAAGTTGTTGAAGCTTAGATTAGATTGATCCCCTCCCGGGACTTCTCACTGACCAATAATGATCGGTATCGTTGGTTCCGCCACCCTGAAGAAGAGACGAGTCCGCAGGTAGACAACACTCTCAATACATACCTAAAAAGCTAAACGAGCTCAATCTAAATCAAGGTGTCGAAATATCGGAGTTAGATCCATCTAATCATTTCGGTAGGTCTCAAGAACAATAGTCCCTCTACTCTAGCTCTGATTCTTCGCACTCACCTCCTAATTCACTGCTCATCGGTTTTTTAGAAGGTGACACCTCAACTGGAAATCCCGACAAATCTAGCTCTGGTACATAATCACACTATGAATTTTTTGATCGCACCCGTATACCGTTCATTAACTTATGACAACAATCCCTTTGTCCAACCTACCACCAGGAATAAAATCAAGCGAGATCAGAAAGTGCGGTCAGTGTGTGGCCCTTTATGATTTTCAGGCAGAGAATGCCGGAGAGCTAGGATTCAAGGAGGGTCAGATCATGAAGTTGTTTGATCAAATTGATGAGAATTGGTATGAAGGAGGATTCGACGGGCCTGATGGAGAGCAAACAGGCATTTTCCCGACCAACTACGTCCGTGTCACGCAACCGATACCGACCCAGGGAGAGGTTGCAGCAAACGGAGGATAACCCAAGTTCGTTTCGCGAGATACCAAAGAAAGGACTTGATCAAATTCGAACAGAATTCTCAGTGAATGTCTAGTCAACATCGCCTCGACAGGATTGGCCGAGGATACGAAATCAGTCAATCACCGACCCCCAGACCGAACCCGAATAGTTTGAAAGCATGATGGACGGTGCTTACTACCCTCAACCACATGACAACACATCATTTGAAGTCGCCCGATTCAAGTTATTTTAATCCTTCTCATCTCCTGAGTGTTCCGAGCATAGAAATTTTTTGTTTGATCTCAGGCGATTTTAAAGTCCTGATTCTTTCCCGTATGTACAGAATCACAGTAAAAATTGGCTTATGAAAGGGTCGAATTCGACTCTAGCGTCTAAAATGGGTATGAGGCAAGGCCACCATTCGAGAACCATGGATGAATGCTGTGTACGCAAGATAACCTAGTGTTCATTTTTGTAACGGGTTTGCATTTTCTTTCCGACAGTTGCCCTGTTTGTGCGTTTTTCGGTTGCGAATTATAGCCGGCGACACGCGTAACTCGGGGAAAAGCATCGGCCTCGGGTCAGGTTTGGCCAGTTAGTTTTTCCAATGCAGAGCCTGAAAAAGTTTCGGCGCGAAACCAAAATTCTCTCTGAATCCCCAGTGTTTCACCCCACATTTCAAGCGAACAGGGTAAAATATCCGGGGGTAATTGTTCTTTTTGCAACTGAATTCGCTCTTCCGTCTATAGCATAATGTGCTAAACGATTCGCGCCACAAATTATCTAGCTCACAAACTTCGTTAAAATCTGATAGATACAAGATTCAAAACCAAGTCTGTTCGAAGGCCAAGCACCAACTAAGTTAATACATTCAGCATACAACTAACGTCTTCAATCCATCATAATGTTGTCCTTCAGCAAATATCCGTCAGCAACCACCCTTACCATCTTCTCGTTGGGCTTATTTTTGGGGATTCTACACATTTTCCTCGGCTTGATTTCGCTTAGCCCGCTCATCAGTCATGATTATCATCGCGAAATGAAAATCAACTACAATGCGTTCGCAAAGAGCCTGACTTTCATCGCCCAGTTTGTAGATAAAACCAATTTGGCGCAATGTCTGCGCTACCTCATATCGATTTCGCAGGTGCTCTTCGGATTGTGTCTTCTCGACACCGGATACCTCCACCCAGTTGGTAAGATAGGAAATTACGCGCTTGTCTTTGTGGACCACTTCTTCTTATTCCTCCAGTTGAGCGTTGGAAGCTCATACGAGCGCATCGCTCCAACCATAGTGTTTGCACTACTCCTCATTACGAGATTGATCATCATTGAACAGTCTGCCAAGAAAACAAAAGCTGGCGTCAAAACTAGGAATGCTGGGAAGCATAGAGTCGCGACGCCAAAAAAGAACAAGAATGAATAGGTAGGCAGATCTTCTCAAGGGCCTGAGAAAGATTGAATTCATTTAAACTAGCCCCGACGTTCGACACCTTGAATGTTAACCTCGACGAGTCATGAGAGAGTTATCTCGACCGAACTTGTTCAGCCTTGACTCGAATCATTGTTAGCGAAACAATGATCCAAGACTGTCGAACTGAGCCGAAGCAGTTGAGTTCCTCCAAGATTAATTGAATATGCAAGAACGTCCAATAACCCAAACGGGTGGAACGAGCTTTTCTTCTAAGCAGATGTAAATATCGATACCAATAGACAATTTCACTATTCCAGATCTAACTTGAACGAGAGCAAAGGTGCTTCGCCTATCTCATAACAAATTCCATAGAAAATCAAAACTCATGGACTTACTCGCTCAATAAAATTGAATTAAAATCTTACAGCATCCAAGGCCCTTGCCGGTTCTTAATTACTTCTGTGGTTCAGTTTCCGCTGATTGCCTGAGCTCTTCGTTTCAGAATGGTGCCATATTGATAACCGTTCAGTCTTGTCTGAATGAGCTGGCCAAGCATTATTGCTACAAGTGGATCGTGTAGGCCTCTGATCCAGCCGACCAAGTGCTCGGCAGACCAGCTGCTGAAATCAACGTAGGCCATGGTTCTCGGAGCCCCCGACGAGATCTCAGATGAGAGTGAGCTGAGGAATTAGTGTCGACACGTTGAACAGTAATTAAATGTAGATTGTGCGAATGCAGCTCAGAGAAATATCGTTCATTCAACTCTCTTGAGATACAACAAGGGCCGTAGAAAGGGAAGATGCATCATTTATTCATCTATTTTTTATTTTAGTCGTGAGTACATACCATTTCTTGAAAAGCATGGAATGTAGACTTCTCCAACTCCTCCTGGAGCTCCTCATGACGAAAATAAAGTGGGGTCCACCGCAACTCCGCACAGCTACGCTCATCCTCGTGAAAGCACAACCATAGTTGACTTATAATTATCAGCCTCTGTGACCTAATCGGTTAATTTCATGAATTTCTAGATCATAATTCAAGAGGAACTATCATGTTCAAACCACGTCATGCCTACAAATCGCCCATCATTAGTAGGTATCGGGGTAAGGCCAAAGGTTGTCCAGTTTTCAATAACCCTTCTGACATAAATTCGAGCATGGTTGAGCAACATGATGAATGCTTGGAATGCCTTGCTAAGATAAAAAACAAAACGGATCTCTATCAGACACTCGCTAATAATAAGAAGCCGAGCAATAACGTGATCAAGGTAAGTCGCTGATTTTTTAAACGATCAATTCGTCGAAGAAGGATGCTTCTCTAACAGATTCTTATGCATCGACTGAAACAGAGCCTCCAAAGACTGTCATCGTCGGCATCAAACAATCGACTCAAAACGTGCCTTCAATTTCTTATCATAAAGGTCAACGAAAAATCAATACCTACTCCATCACCCACGACTGATGAAATTATTAGTGGTGGCGATGTCCCAAAACTTCTCGAGACAGTGGAGCAGCCATTGACGGTCGTAGAAGATACAAAATATCATCAAACTAAGCGACAAAAATCGTACAATCAGCTTAAGAAACAACGACACCAGCAACGAAAACTCCTGAAACAAAAGGATAACCAACTTGCTAGTCCACCTCAAGACCAAGTGAGCTCAACCCAAGACCAGGTTGAACTAGCTCAAGATGATCTTGATTGTCAGACAAGTCCCATAAAGCTGATCGTCTCTCAGATAGATGATATTAATCGGATCCAAACACTTGATTTGAAACAACTTCAGGACAGTCCGACGACACAATCACATTCTTTTTCAGCAACACAGTCTAGTCTACTCTCCAATAACTGTTTACCAACGACCACACATACTAGTCGAGCTCAGACAGGAGAGATCACAGACGAAACACTTTCTCGATGTGAAACTGAAAGTAATAGTCATCAAGACCAGCATGTTACGACAAACGAGGCGAAGGATTGCCACAACTCAGATCAAGAAACATCGACAACAGCAAGCTGGTTTTCGTCATACGCTTCACCCCCTTCGCCGAGATCAACTTCAACTTCATCCTCGAATAGCCCTAGTTCCAGTTCCCCCTCGACATTATTTTCACCATCTCCCTTAGCATCGCCTGATATTATCAACGAATTAAGGGGACCAAGACTGAAATTAACTGATTGTAAAATACGCAAGATCAAAAGGAGGCCAGTACTATTCGATGATGAATACACCGATGAATCGTTTGTTAGCTCACCAGCGACTAGTAGTGGTTGTAGCCCAGGCCAACATCCCAACACTACTCAAAATTCTGAGCATCGATCATTCCCTCACACGAGTAGTCTAATGATACATGTGTTTCAGGCGCCCCCAAAATTTATTAATCCTCTAAAACCATGCACTCTACCGACAAAACCGCAAAAATTGCCCTCTCCCATCAGGCCATCGGCTCCAACGAAAGAATTGCTCAACTGCGCTATCTGTGGCATCAAGGATCGACCTCCAACGATCAGCAGAGTTTATGGACAGAACAGTTGTTCGTTATGCAGTGGGTTCTTTACTACATTCCTTTCTAACCCCAGACTCCTCTATTGCGCACAAGATGGTGATTGTTTGATGACCTTCGACAGTAGATGCCAAGCTTGTTGGATCAAAATATGCTTGCAGAAGTTCGAAATTGATGACGAGCACCGAAAAATCGGATTCAAATTCTCACCAAAGCTTCTCTCATCCCCGAGCGTGTCCCTCATTACAATCGATACCTCGTTAACTTGAATTCAACAATTATTGCGGGTGATAATAAGCTTTTGAGACAGGAATGGCGCTTAAAATAAAGACCCAGCTCTCATCCGAAAGATGAACCTTCGTCTTAGGTTATCCTCGCCCATACTGGTATCACTCTAAATTGCTGCATAGTTCGAAAGCTTAATACTAGTTTCATTCGTGTGTATTCTGTGGTGGATCCTCGAAACGACACTTTGAAAACCCCACCAGATCATTCTACTTCTTACAACAGGATTGATAATGTCGAACATTGACTTGAAATGGAGTTGGTTGGAGTTGAATGCAGGAGTGAATGCGCAGTCGACCATAGAGCTGTCTCGGCGAATTCACAAAATTCTTCACGCCTTGGGTATTCAATCACGAACGGACTCGAAATCAGAAGCGGAACCTTATAACAGTTTATTCTCATCAATCATCCCGCTCAAAAGATTGAGTTAGCTAGTATTTTGATGCTCTGTTTGCTTTCTTCTGCTTGATTGCTATTGCAGGTTAATCTCGTCTAGAGGTTTGTGGCAACCAGAGATGCTTCCGGTCGATGCTTAGCGTGTGAAGATACAACTTTGCTGTGTCGTGTGAGACGCTTTTCGTAAGCGTCTCTCTTGTTATTCGATTGAGCTTTGACTTATCTGGCGCATCCGATGATGACGATGGTAGTTTGTTAAGCGATGGTATAGGTAAGGAATCCGCTAAGGAAAGGTCAACTAATGCGTCAGATATACTACCGGATATTGACATTCGCCTCTTGAGTTCGCGCCGAGATTTCGTTGGTTGGAGTTCATATACAGGCCCTTTAGGCTCTTTAGGCAGCTCCTTCAAGCTATCGTTCCTAGGTACATCGTCTTGGCTCCTTCCAAAGAATTGTTGCGGTTCAGTTGATTCGGCAAATTCAGGATCTTGATCGGATTCCGAGTTGTGAGAAAGGATTCTCTTCAAAGGTATTGCATAAGGTTTTATGACTATAATGGATGGGTTGAGTGAAGATTGAGTAGGCTTTTTCTTTATGGTTAAGATGATTTCGTTTCTGTAGGTCTGTATGAGATCCCTCACCCTCTCAAGACACCAACCAACAACAGTTTGATAATCAATTTGGATGATCTCATCGCCCTCTGATATTCGTCCTGATCTATGTGCTGGAGATGAGAATACAACTTTCTCTATCGCAAGAGAGCCAATGGTTGCGGGCTGAATCACTATCCCATAATCATTCTCTTCCAGCTTCTTTTTGACACTGACTATATCTAACCAACAGGGTTGTATAAAATCTGGATCATCTATTGCTAGCACCACCCATTCACAGTAATCGGCCAGAAATTTGGATGTCTTTTTAATAACATCATTTGGTTGTTCCACAAACTGATCTCTTTGAGCTGTTGATGTGAGTTCAACTGCAACTCTAAGAACGATGCTCCTAAAATCTTTGTTAAATTTGGTTGTCGAACCGATCGAGTCGAGCCATTTAACAACATATAGGATTCGGTCTACGATGATGGAGACACTGTCCAGGGTCTCTAAAGAGACGCGTTGCTTAGTAGACTGGTTAATTTGTACATTCGAGTCGACTTTAGCAAAATCAAACCTATTTTTGCTGTTGCCTGTCATCGGCGTCGCAACGGTTGTGCTAACTGGAAGTAATCTTGGACTATGCTCGGCTTGAATCAGTTGATTGTACAGATACCTAGCTACGCAGGCCAAATTCAATGTCAGTGATTGTAGAGTTTCAGTGCTTGAATTGCAGCTCAGATAACGAAGCAAATCAATGCCTCCAATCACCGCTTGTAATGCTTCGACCCGAATAGAGGGAATGAGATCAATCAAATCTTGCGCTGTTATCAGCATCAGGCGATTACCATTTAGTCTGGTCCGAACGAGCTGGTCAAGTGGTAGCGCTACCATTGAATCGTGTAGACCTCGAATCCAGCTGACTACGTGCTCGGCAGACCAGCTGCTAACATCAACATAGGCCATGCCCCTTGGAGGCCCTGACAAGATCAGTGATAATATGACGAAGTTAAACTACATGTTTGCTAAGGGTGTTTTGAGATGAGCGTTCGATTCCCAGTATTCTTGGGATAAATGTTGGTGCACAAATTTCAGGTTTTATTCTGGCCGCTATGAACTGAGGCACATCCAAGCGGTTGGGCCTCTCACTGGTCGTGGGCGCCGATCCTGGCGTGCACTACCGCACGTTTTCGTCCTATCCAAAATTTCGATGCTGAATTTACTCTCAATATCAAACATAAACTTACATTACACTACCGAGAATGATTCGTCTTGTTGCAACTTCTTTGAAACTTCTTGACCCGACACTTCACAAGCTCGACAAAATTCGATTGTTTCGCCATGAGCAAGTACAACGAATGTATTTTTAAGGCCCTCTCTAACTTTAAGATCCTCCATATTCTCGCGTAGCAAATTGGCGGGTTCCTTATAGTTCTCATTGGACAAAACGAATGTTGAATGATGTATCGCTATAGATTTGGCGCTTCTCAGATCTCTATGAATTTGTACAGCCTCAGCTGGATCAACATGACTCGGTTTCAAGAACCAACGAGGTTTGTACGCGCCGATTGGAATTGCTGCCCCAACAAAAGGGCCGAAAATCTTACCTATCTCTTTAAATGTCATACAGTAACCTGTATCGCCCCCGAAGAAGAACGCTGATCCGTCTGAGCTAACGATTGTGAAGCTACCCCACAAGCTTTTGTTAACATCGGCGACGCCCCTCCTACTCCAGTGCTGACTTGGTGTCAGATAGACGTCCAATTGTGAACGATTAGTTTTCAATGCCTTCACAACTGGATGAGTCTCATTTTTATTCGAATTTCTTCTACGGGGAACCAGTCTGTCTTCGAGTGAAGAATGCATTGTTGAATTTGATTTCCTGCTGATAATTGGACTGTTACCAACATAAAAGCAGTCCTTCTGCCACCAATCTAGCTCTACATAGTTCTCAACAGACATTGATTGCAAGAAATCACCCAGACCTAGAGGCACAATCCAGCGACAGTCGTTTCCAAATCTCTCATTGATCTCCTTGACACTATTTGCGTCGAGATGATCATAGTGATTGTGGGATATGAGCACAATATCTATTTGTGGCAGGGATTTTATCGTGCAGGCTGGCTCGCGGATGCGTTTGGGCCCGACAAATTGGTATGGACTAGCGCGTTCTGAGAAGATTGGATCCGTCAGAATATTCATGCCATCTATTTGGATTAGTAATGTAGAATGGCCTATCCATGTAACTCTGAACTGTTTTTGTTTGGACTCGTCAACAGTGAAGTTTGGAGTCAACAAAGGAAGTTCCTTGTCGAGCTCCTCCTTGTTTTTCGGGATGTTCGATTCGTCTGTTTCAAAGACCATGAACTTGGCAACATCTATGAGGGATATTTTACTCCAGGTAGGAAAAGGATTATCATAGCGACCGTCTGGAGTTACAATCGGTCTACTGAGATCATTTAGGCTTATCCTCTGAGCAATTACCCGGTCGTGCTTGTTATTATGACACTTGACATTAGAGGGATCGTTCCCGTTCAGCTGCTGATTCTGGTAAGGCTTCCGTTTTATCATCGTCTGCCGATTGCTTGAAGATGACTGTTTAGCTGTTCGAATCGATGATAAGTCGAGGCCCTTGACCTTGTCTACAACTACGACCTCATCAGAGGATGGTGACGTATCTAATTGACTTCTAGTGCTACCGTTGTGATTACCACTCGACATTGTTCGATTTCTTGGCTCGCTTTTACTATCCCTTCTCGGTGGGAGCTCGCTCATATCAAATGAACTGATCGATGGCCTGCGGTGGTTCAGATATCCCTGTTCGATTTTAATGAATTTTATATCGGTGTCGCCGCTTTGTACATTTTTGCCACAGCCGAGCAAATTAACGATCGGATTCAAGAGCTTGTCATACCATATCGATGCCGAATCTTGGGAGTTATCCTGCGCGTAGGTTCCATTTGATATGTAGGAAGTATTTGCATCGTCTTGATATGGGTTGAGGTTTATTTGAGCAACGACGAGTAATGAAAGTAAGGCAACAACAACGATAAAACTGAGCACGAGTGGCCTCATGATGTTAGGCTGACACCGAGACTGCGTTCTAGCGCTTTGCGCTCGAACAATCAACCTCAAGCCATTTGGATCGGACGATTGCTCGTTTCGAACTTTGAACACTTCCGAGCGGCTAAAACCAGGCAAGCTCGTTTTTTTGCCAAGCTCAGACGATCTCTTAATTGCTTGGCTCTTGCAAGGCTTCCGCCTTGCAAACAAGTAGATTCTATGCTGTGCAACCGAACGATTTGACTTGTCTTGACTAGTCTGCTCGTAAGCAACTCCAATCTGATACCTGTTTCTCATCCTCCTAGATTTAAAGTCCAAATTCTAGTGAACTAAACGCTTGTCTGTTTTTTCATAACAATTCAATCACAGTTGAATCGACCACCACTACTCCTCATGTACTAACACTTACATACATATATATATAAATATATACATACATACACTTGAACACATGAAACCAGTTGGTAGCCTCTCATTGATTCACTGAGAATCAACATTCATCGAGCAATCCGACTACTCAAACGATGAATGTGAGTTAAATAAAAGTCGAGCTTACCGCCTTCCTATCGAGGGTTATGCCACTAAACACTGATTCACTTGTTGGGTGTCCCGTTTCCATCCGCTCGAATATAGTGAAGGGACTAATTCAATGTAGTTCTAGAGCATGGGGCCTGACAGTGTCCACAAGTCTGGCTATAAATACTTCGTTTGAGTTGAAGCACTTGAAGAAGTTTCTGCTGCTCTTTTACTCACCCACAGTTATTTAGGCAACGACGAACAGCTCTTTGAAGCTCGAATGGACTCGGCGCTCTCGCGAAACTAGAATACCTATACGAACTTATGCAATTCACCAAGACAGCAATCAATGATCACGCGTCTAAACCAACCAAAACTCGATTCAATCATGCGATCATCATTGTAGGAGTTGAAGTTAACCCTCGATGACGGGAAATCTCGATACAGAACTCTTGGGAGAAAAGTATTTCTAGCACCTAACCTCAAGCGGAACCAATCGTGATTCAGCCTGCTTATGATCGTGTTTCTCGTCGGCGGGAAAACGGACTGGTTCAGTAACAATCGCTGGTAGTGGTTCGGTTCTAGAACAATCGATTCTGAGAATCGCTCCTCGTAGAGAGACTCAAATCCACTTTAGACTCTTTGTGGCTTTACAGATTATAAGGCTCAATCGTCTAATCAGAAACTTTGTCCTTCATCCACAATCCAACCCTTGAATAGACCACAAGCTAGGCAACGTATTCTGAAACAATTTCCTTGCTGCGCGGTTATGCAAAAGTGATTTGTGTTGAACTGGAAGCCGAACTTATCCGTTCGCAGAATCTTCTAACAGCGTCTCTGATTGTCATCTGTTTACTCTGCTATCAACCCGACACAGATGCACAATAGGATTGCTTCTCGAACACACTCTTTGAGTTCGAATATAAGCTTTCCTCAGGTCTGAGCCAAAGTTCCATACTGTTTGAGGACAAACCTTAGCTTGCACAAGCAAATGGCGATATTCACAGGTGGCGCCTGACGGAACTGACAGTCGAGGAAGTAAACATGGAATTTCAGTACCATCGACCCATTCGTTGGCTCATCTCTGCTAAATCGGCTCGCCTTCAAAGAGGCTCCTGTCGATACTCTCGGGCTATCCAGCCCAATCCTCGTGCTAAGCTATTCCTACGCACAAACTGATCATACTGATGCACGATAGTCGGTTCGATAATGAAAGGAACGGTTTCAGGAGCCCATGTATGCCAAAACTCCAATGGCTTGCTCAGGCTCACATTCAAATAACAAGCTTAGATTAGTCGATGGATCGTTGAAGCTCCCACAGGGCTGATCTTATACTATCAGTGTTAGTGCAAATTATGACACATCGTTAGTGGCTCGACAACTATCTACTCGAACTTGACGAAAGTTTAAAGAAAGCAAGTAGAAGTCTCTGCTCTTAGAGGAGACCCGTTGTAATGTGCAGACCTGAAAATGGGTTCAGACGGCAAATCATCGATCGTATTGCAACAACCAGAAACAGTGACAGTTTGCGGCTCGTTAGAGCGCGTAATTTACGCGCTGCCGATGTCGAGCGAGCAAGCGCTCACCTGTCACCGGCGGAACACATCCACCCTGATGAGCAACTTTTGAGGTTGCTCTTTAGGTCTTCGGATACCCAGATACCTGATAGCAGAACGGCGAGGAGCGAGGAGATCTATCTCGACAGGCAATTCTTGAGTAGACTTGGAGAGTATCTAGAGCCTAGCATCATATGGCCATATCTTGGAGGCTTGCTGCGCCTACTCGAATTGATCAGAATGAACAACTCGACTTTTAACAGAATTAAGAACCGTCAAACCGAAGGGATCATCTTAGAGGGAGGAGATGGCCAAGATGATCGGCGAAATCACGAAGATGGCGTCACAGACCAGCGGATGTCGGCGGAAGAGAGCGAGGAGGCAAGGATAAACTTGATCAAGATTTTGAATTTGAGTAAAGCGTTCAACGCGTCTCTGATCATATGTCATTGCTTGATGCTGTTAAGAATTGTTGGACTTGAAGGTCCGGCAAAGATTCTAGCACGGGCAAGATTGCTAAATTTGCAGAATATTCAAGATGAATTCAACTTGAGCGAAAGCGATACCGCCACAAAAAGTTGGCATGAGGAATCAACCATCTGTTACTTCCTACTCTTAATTACAGTGATGGATCTAGCGAACAACCTCTTTTGGTACCACTCTAAGGGATCAGTTATACTGACTAGGCAGGGCGAATCAGGGTACGCGTTCAGGAGGACGGGAATCAGCTGGCATAGGTCAATCTTGCGAATGATAACAAGCCCGCGCCATCTATTTCAGACCGCGTTCTTGGGCTTATTTATCGCGGCTGGTCCCCTAAATGGGGCTATGGGCTTATTAGTGAACATTTACAATAACCTAAATCAAATTGTCCGCCACTGTTACAATTTATACCGAGTTTCGCGCTACTTGGAGACTCTTGAACAAAACAAAGATCTTATAGAGTCCGATGGCGCAGGTGACGGGGGGGAAGGTGGTTGGTCTAATTGGCCGTTGTGTTTGCATGAAAGTGGGTGCCAAATTGACGAATCCTATTTGTCCGTATTTGAGCGTATCCAAATGATGAGCGAAATGTTGGCCATAAAGTTGACAATATTCACCCTGCTCATACATTTAGACTCGCTAAATTTTGCTAACTCCCCCAGGAGTCTGATTATACTTGCTTGTTTAGGTGAATCATATTTGGCCATGCACTCATATTATGACAAATATTATCACCGCTATTGCATCACGACAACCTGTTGAGAGAGGAGCCCGCGAACGGGACACAGAGCGTTGAATCAGCACGCTGAGGTGCCCGCAAGAGTGGAGATGGTGGCCAAATTAAATGCGGTTGACACATGAGATGGGAATAGTAATTATCAAGTTGGTCTAGCTGCCAGCTTCGGGCTAATTACAAGGCAGTTGAACGAGCTAAAACGAGTATTTGGGCTCTCTGGTCGTGCAATTGGACATTTTGTTTTGTTCAGCTCGGCGGCGACTCGCGGCCGGGCGTCTGTTTTAGCGCGCGTCTTTGGTCGCAGAATCCAACTGCGAGCGCGGCCGTCCGTCCGTCGACCGCTTGTCCCGCGAGGCGCGGACACGCCCATGCCGGACCAACCGGAGCGCAAGCATGGGCGCCGACCGCCGACACAGCGCGCCGGTCGCTCGCTCGACGGCGCGACCTGTCTGACTCCACTTCCTCTGGCTGGTTGGCCCGCGGCCGGCCCCATAAAGGGCCAGTTTATAGTGCGAGCAACCAGTCCGTGCGGCTCCCATTGGCAGCCAAGCGCGACGCCGGCCGAGCTGCGGCAGTTGGCACGAAATTGCGCGCGCCGCTGGCGCCGAAAAGATGGCGCCGGTCGCACTAATAGTGGCAGTGAGGCTCCACTCTGCCATCGCCGCTCTCGTTCCCCCTGCTCCCTCTCTTGCTGCCGGCCGAATTTCTAGGGCGGCCGAGCTGGCGAGCGCCACAAAGCAGAGCGTGCGCACTCAACTCCGCCGACTTATTATCCAGAAGCGACGACTAACCTATATTGGCTCGAACTCCGCCAGCGAACTGCAGCGTCGAGGAGCAGTGGCGCCGCCGCAGCCGCTGCCGCTAATGTGAAATGGGAGCTCGAGTGTTGGCGGACGAGCGGCGAGTTAGTCCGCCAGGCACAATGCCATGCGAAATGTGCGCGTCCGTCCGTCCGTCCGTCTGCGCTCGGGTTCGCCAGGCCAATTTGGGGGAACCCTCCTCGCTCGCTCCTCTCTTTTGTGCTCTCCAAGCGCAGGCGGCCAGTCGGGCCAGCGAATGCGCCAGCCTCTCGTCGAATCTGTAGACGGGCGCCCGCCCGTCTGTGCGCCAGTGCGGACCCTTGTGCGGCCTCCGCGCCTGGTCCCGTTCGTCTGTGTGCGCGACAGGAGCCGCCAAATATAAGCGCAGGATGGTTGGCATTATAAGCACAAACTCTGGCCCGGCAAGCGTCCCCCTGTGCAATGCGCTGCTGTGCCCTCGCTGTGCGGAAGAAAAACTTGCAATTGCGCTGGCAGCGGCCAACGCCAGCCCAAATACAAACGCACGCACGCACGCACACACATACCAGCCGCATTGCAAACTCCGGCCAAACACATATTAAAAAACCAGCAAACCCACCTCAAAGCTAACCAGAAACCCGCAAACTCTCGTCTAGCTGGCCCCAGGACAGAGACTGGTGCGCAAATATAGACCGAAATAGTCTGGGGACAGCCAAACAACAGCAAGCGCATTATCATCGCCATCCGTTAATCAGATTCAACTCTACGCTCACGCAACTATATGAGCACAGCTTTGGCACACAGACACGCACGCACAAACTGGCCTAGCTGGGCCAGCGCACAGGCGGTATAAGTTGAGTGGAGGGCGAGCTCTGTGGGCTTGCAATTGTTTGTGTGGCGAACGCAAGTTGCGGCCCCGATTCTATATCGGCAGCAGTGGCGCTAACGCAAGCGGAGCAACTCAGACCGCTGGCTTCAAGCGCTAGCAGTGGCGCCGAGAGTGTTGTTTTCATCGCGATCGGCTCATAATCGTCGTCATTGTTGCCCATACTACTAACCAGCCAAACCTAGCTAGCCAGGCGGCGGCGGCGGTGCCAGCAGCAGTAGCAGCACCAATCTGGCTTTCTCGCATGCTAGCAAGCGTACAAAACGATACAACTTAACAGGCCTGAACTTCGACCGCCAGGCGCCAGGACATTTTGTCGCCAGTATAGCATCGTCAAGTGGCCGCAGCTGGATAGTCCCTGACCGGCCGAATCCTCACTCTTGGCCTACGAGCAACAAATCTCGCCATCCTATTGCAATCGCAAGCCCTACAATCCGCACCAAGAACCAGCGCCTATCTCACACTGGCCGCCCTATTTCAGGCTTGACGAGAACAGTCATTGTGAATGAGACTTGACACGCCAACAGTTATTTGTCTCTAGAAGAGTCAGCTGTTGTGCGCTCGCTTTGTTGAGTCTATTTTTGTTTGCCTTGAACACCAACGCTAGCTTACATAATCGGCAACCACTTAAAACCCAAGTGTTATGAATCGATCGTTATGGCTTCATTGTTAGCTATTCAAAATCCACAAAATTCACTCTAATATTGCTGAAATTTTCAGTCCGTTTAGCATCTGAACCTAAGTCACAGACCAAATTTATAGCCAGCGTAATCGGAAGCGAACTGTGTTTGCATTCAACTCTAGCAAGAGCTCAGCCCCTCGTCTCGAGCATACTCCATTCCACCTCCCCTTTGCTTTATTTGGGGACCCGGCCAAACATGGGCCGCCGGTCTAGAAGCGAGCGGCTAACCAGCAAGGGCAGGCCGAAACGCCGAGCCGCCAAAACTCACTTCTTCAAATACCAGCTTGCCACCAATCCGTCTCGTGCCGAAGAAAATGACCTCAAGAGAGCCTTGCAAGAATCACTTGAGGAACACCATAAACAAAAGAATAGTAGTGGCAAGAGCAACGGTAGTAGGGTTAATTCTGTTTTGTCCAAAAGTGGGAGCAGTGCTGATGTAAGCCTCAACAACAGTAAAAGCTCCAGCAATGAGAGCGAGGTATCTGTTATGAGCTCATCGTCCAAGAGGACTCGATCAAGCAATTCATCATTATTTTCAGCGAGCCCCATTGTGAATACTAAACGCACCAAGCTAAACGGACACTCTTCAGACAGATTTGATGACGTTCGATGCAACGTGAACGATTCACCCAAATCTAATTCATCGTTTTTATCCACACCTGCGCCACCTTCTCCCATAACCCCTATCAACAAGGCAATAAAGACATATTCTCGCAACCAACCAGTTACGGATACGCAACGTACTCATCAACAAGAGACAAGACTGAAAGCTTCCAACGGTGTCATGACATCCTCACCAATTCCAGTCGTATTACCAAGCAGCTCCAAGGGTTCCAAAAGCAATCACAGAATTTCTGAAAACTCTAGCCAATCTAGTGTGTCGAGGTCCACTCAGACACCTGGTTTGAGCATCGTCAAATTGAACAGTCCCGTGGCTCAAGACTCGAGCAAGGGGAGTAGCACGAACCTAACTATAGCTGCAAACCGTCCTATTGAGGACAGCAGTCCAGCTACTGAAACCTTAAGGCCACCCGTTCAAGAGCAATATCTAAAATTCAAAAGAGAGAGCAAAAACTATGCATATGTCAAGATGACGGCATTGAAGGTTAGCACATCAAAATCGCCGAGCAGCAATTCCAAGTCGTCTAATTATAAAAAATGCTCACCCAACACTACTCCACATTGTGGTGGCATGAACAAAAATCTCTCCGCTCCATCATCTTCGTGCAAAGCTAGTCTAAAGGCAAGTGACAACAATAGTCTGACAAAAACCGTTAAACAGCGTTCCGAGATAGAGACCTCATCAAAGCATGATAGTTGTGTTGAAAATGCTCAAGAATGCGAAAGAAGCAATCCTACAGTAACAGTTAAGACCGCTTCTAGAGACGATAAGGAATCACGAATTGATAACCACCTATCGAACGCTATGGTCAACAACGGTAAAACCCTTGACCAAGATAATAGCTCACCTAAGACTTCAAGTAAATTATGTCTAGCGATAGGCAAAGATTTGAGTAGCGATGGTAAACGCGTCTCAAAAGCGCAAAGTTCGCCACAGGAATCGAGCACGGCAAGCACAGATGGTTCTAAAAATGATTGTTTACCAGTTGATGATGCCTTAGATCTTTCGGACCAAAGGAACCAGAGTCAATTAAACGTCAAGGTTATCAAGAAGCGTGTACCCCAAGGTTCATGGTCCTTACTCGGAGTTCCAGAAGAGAAGGTCATCTACCTCAGGGACGATGAACCTCCTAGACGTTTAATTTGTTATCCCGCCATCAAACATGCAGAGGGAGATGTGATACAAGTTAGAGATAGTGTACTGCTCAGAAGTGGTGCTAGAAAGACTGATCTCCCATATATCGCTAAGGTGTGCGCATTCTGGGAGGATGCCGAAACTGGAAGTGTCATGATGAGCTTACTGTGGTATTACAGACCAGAGCACACAGAGGAAGGTAGAAAATCGCATCATTTACCTGAGGAAATTTTCGCCTCGAGACACAGAGATATGGATAGCGTTGAATGCATTGAAGATAAATGTTATGTCCTTACTTTCAATGAATACTGTCGCTACAGGAGGCGGTTTAAAATGGAACAGGTCAATACAACTTGGTCGTTGACCGACGTGACCATCCCAGTGTCTAATGAATCTTATCCGAGAAGGAACAGAATACCAGAGAGCGACGTCAACCCGGAGTTAGTGTTTTGTTGTCGACAGATATACGACAGTAGGATGAGAAGATTGGTCAAAAATCCCCTGATTAACCCAAAATACGGGCACATCTGAAGGGACAAAGAATGGATTGATTCCTCCACATCGCTCCGACCTAGCTACTAGCGATAGTAGAGGCGGGGTAAGATGTCAGCGAGGCTTATGTTTTATGGTGCGTATAGGCAATACCAGTAAAAAAATACACCCCATACTTCTGAACTATTATGATCTCGTCTAATCAGTCCTGTCTCGAGCGTTTAGTCCTTTCCAGTCTGAGAATGACCCTGATATCGTTCACTAGGTACCTTCCCAATATTATCGTGCACACTATCAATTGGGTAATCAACAACGTGCGACCAAAAGTTAGATTCGTCTTTACTTGAGAAATAGTCCGTGAGATCCATGCTCCACCAGTTTGATTATTGACATGAAACTCTGATGGGATAGAGTTGCGACCGACGATTGACTTGAACAGGTCTGATATGTAAGCTATGGGGGTGATTTCTCTCGAACCAGGAGAGGGGTACTCGGTTTGAAGTTTAGACTTTCTGCAATCGTAGTCACCATAGCAATATGATTTGTCCGAGAATAAGCAATTGTAGATGAAGTTGGACTCATATAGAGGGAGAAATGGATGCCACAGTAGTGCACAAGCACCATTAAGAAGATTGTTTATCCAACTAACATTACGGACGTATGTTGTGCTTAGGTCAAACTCATCTCCAGCTATATCCGTTGTTGCTGACATCTTTCGTGGTAAGATTGAGTGAGAGTAGCAGCTTGCCAACTGCGACCATCTGAAGTGTCGGCCTACAACTACCTTGTGCGAATAATTTTGAATCCACAAGTTCTGGTTTCCTTCCAGCAACCCAGCTCAAGATCTGCTTTAGGTACGAGGAAGATTGGGGCGAATATATCTTAACTTCTTGACTCTCTTGTGAGGAGATTTGAGTTGAAATGGGTAAATGAATGCAGCCGTATCCAAGTATCTGATCGTTTCTAAAAGTGTCAAAATTGTAAACACTAACTACTACCTGTGGCCAGCCGTAATAGTTGAAACTTCTATAGCTCACAGATATCGGCTGATTCCAAACAAATTTATGCCTGCCGTTCTCCATCAATCTATAACGTGCTATCTGTGTGATACCGACATCAGTTCCTGAGCTTAGAATCCAATCAGGACCGCTTATCAAAGAATACTTGATGTAAACGTCGTTAACAGCTGCGAATTCTCCTTCTTCGAGGGACCCAACGATGTTTACAGAAAAAGATCTACTCAAACCCCGGATCGATTGGTCCTTGGGATCGTCGGCACCGCTCACTTTTTTGTCGCTAACACGAGCCGGGTGCCTCGTAGATGATGCATTTTCGGTCTCTCGTCTTGAATTCAGGGTTCTGCTATCATTGTCGGCTTTCGGAGATTCTGAATCTGCGAGGGCATCAACCTTCATAGGCGTGTCGTCGCTTTGTCCGGAACTCATAGTTAACATGTATCGCGAAATGTCTCTAGCTGTTTCAGATCTGAGGACTTATCCGAGAACCTCCACTTTGGTGGCCGTCGCTTGTGTTACCATGGCAACATGACCTCTCGACAAATGGTCGGGCTGTGGACGGTAGCCGCAAAATTAGATACTAAAGGATTGCCGAAGTTACGACCTATCACAGATTTCGTTGCCTAAACAGAGGATGATATAATGATGGACTTCATTTCTTCGCGGCGACATAAGAACTCTGAGGCGACACACATAATACATGCCGATACAGCATTTATAAAATACCATATAAATGTGTCGGGAATGCCCTTAGAATAATACCAAACTGAGATGAAGTGCAGCATGTGATACGTTAAGGAGAAATCCAAGCATGCTTTAGATCTCTCTACAAATAACTTGATCAAGTGAGCACCTGCGAACGAGTTCAATATATGAGCTAGTATGATCATCTTAGCGGTGCCAAGTCTCATAGCCTGTTCAGGGGTATTCGGAATTAGATTCTAGCTTACTTAAGTCCCCTGTCGATCAAGTTGGTGAGCCAATTCTTCAACTTACCCTATGATCGAATATATACACAATAGAGGGAGTCGAACCAGACAAAATGGTAGCCACCAATATGAGGAGGGTGATGGTGGAATAGCTAAGGAATTGGATGGCAAGTATTTGGAATATAATGAGGGCAGGGTCCCATTTGGTTGAGACACGAAACTTTCCGGCCATAAAAGATTTGATTTAGAGAATCTAAATGATATATCTGATATGATCTCTCAAGAGTTCAACTCTCGTGGGTCCAAAGATGAGAGAATGTTGAGGAGCGAGGCGATTTCCTCAGCTGACTGGCAGCAGCTGATTACAGTCGAGCGAGCGGGATAGTACGCCAGCTGTAAAAGCTCGATCACAGTTGTGGGCGCTGCCACCGGGTGAGTGACGTTCTGTGCTCGCTTACACTCTCAAGGGGCTTATAAACCACGAGGTGCGAATGGGCGCAAATGCTGACAGGTGTATGATTCGAACTTTGATTAATTTAGAAGAACGAGGAGTCATATTCTTTTCACCAGATGCTAGCTATTTATTGAAACTGACGCTGATGCCAACAAGCTGCACTTAATGTTGATGTACGACAAATGTCTTTGGCAAACTGCAAAAGTTCGTCCCATCGCGTCCCAGTTTTTCGTCACGTCTCGAGCTTTTGACCCAAGCTGCAAACGGCCTAGAACTTAACGATCCTATTGAGCTTTATGGTGGTAATTTGGCATCAGTAAAGTTTCCCTCATAGATCAGTAGACTTTCGCTTGCCGTGAGGTGTTTACTTCTTGAGCAAGTAGGCGGCGCTGTATGGGTAGCCAGCAACTGGAGCGGCGATGGCTGGTGAGGCCACTGCGGTGTATCCTGGCCATGCGGCTCCGTATGTGGCATAGGCGGCCGGGTAAGCTGAGTAGCCAGCTAGGTATTGAGCGCTAGCCACTGCGACGAAAGCTGCAACGAGGGCGATGATGATCTTCGGATGGACATGAGTTGAGTTAGCGAGGTTGTTCTGGTTAAGCTGGTTTATCGGGAGTCGTATTTTCGCAGCGGCACGCCTCTACGGAATGAATATGGGAGAAAACTTACGATTGCTCTTGACATTTTGGATTGTTTGGGTTTTGGGTTTGGGTCGTTGAACGAGAAATTTAAGTTTGTTTATTCGTTGATGTTTTTAGCTATGATTGCTACTTTCGATTGATGTGCTCTTCTTGAAAAATTTTCTCTTTATATACTAGCAAATCTCAGCTAGAAATGTTTGAGAGACCTAGAACTTCCGTTCTAGGTGCACTCCCTGTTGTCTTCGAGGGCTGAGCAGCAAGGTAGCACTTGAGAAACGCCCATCTTGCGCAAAGGCTTAGGCCTGATCTTTCTAACTCACTACATGAAAGGCATTTCTTGAAGCAAAGCCAGCTGCTTGATTAATTGAAGCTCCAAAAATAACCCCAAGCTACAAATCAACTCGGGAAACAGCCTATGCCCGTTAGAATCTCATAGCATCAGCAGGCGTTGCAACTCTCATGCTGCGCTAGAGATGTTAGAAGTTTGTTGCCACGCTGCCTTCTTCAGGCATTGAGAATGTAAATAATAATCATTATTGTTATTAAAATCTGACGTCAACTTTGGCCACCAAACTCAAGAGCTAAATTTTACATGCCAGGATAAAAGCAGGAAACGGACGTGGCTTGTTCGGATTGAGTGCGGATATGCCACACACTTGGCAAGCTCGTGTGGGAGCGCGCTCGCGTTGCCACAGCCTCCCCTGCAAACCCTATTGCGCTCTCTCGCTTTCCCTGCACGCGCTAAGCAATACTTCCCTAATTATGCCCATTCATCAACAACCTGCACAACTCAGATTGCACATGCTAGCAAGGTAAACGTGAAGCTAACCAACCTAACTCCCCAGCAACAGCAAGCATTGGAGAACAATCCAACAGTGGCAGTGCTAAGGAGCGCGCCCTTTGGTAGGCGATGGGAAGACGCATTACCTTGCCCTCCCAACAGGTGAATGGACCCTGTTGCCGCGCCGCTGGTGGCAAAAAAACGAGTTAGATGCAGGTTGGAAAGCTTTCCACTTCTCCACTCTTGTCTTCACTTTCCTATTCTGGCTTCGATCCCGGAACAGCTCTCTCGCGCTCATTGGAATAGGCTCAACCAATTGGTTGCCAGCACGGGCGAGGACAAGATTTGTCTACCCGATAAATGAACACGTGTTTAGCTTTGAGCCACCAGCTGAGAATAATGAGTTTTGGTAATTTAACCTCCCCAAAATTGCGCCAATACTAAAACAAAACGGTTGACTGAACAGTGATTCAAGTGCTCCTTCAATCGCCTTCCAAGCTCTCAACCATTTGCTGGAGGCCGTAAGTGACGAAATGTATTCCCACAATAGCATTTCAATGGACGGCAGCTGGTGCCAACGGGTTAACGGGCGATAGTGCAACCTGAAGCCTCCATTTCCCTTGGAGGAGTGCCGGAGATACTGCTTTAGTTGTCGTCCTTGCTGGCGCCAGCGTTGAATGAGTGTCCCCAAACTGCCGCTAGCGAAAGCTTTCCGCTTTCTAGCAGCAGCAACTCCAAAGCAGAGGCATCAATTGTAACTGTAGCTATGAGCTGACAGGAGCGAGCTTGTCTCACTCACTATTTGATGATCTTGAATCTACTTAGTGCAAGTGCTTGATTGCGAAAATGATAAGCGACAGGAGATATATCTGTTCTTGGTTTCTCGTGCTTATTCATACAAGAAGTTAGCGAGCCTTGGTGCATCGCAAATAGATGTGTTGGCCGACCATCGAGAGAAGGTGAGATCATGAGAAGCAGTTTAATGCGGGATATCTCTCTGGAGCACAATGAATCCAAAATGATTAGAGCAAGCAAGGTGGAAACAGCGAAATGGCTACTGAATTGCATGCTGCTCTGGACCATCAGCTCAACGGAAAACCAATAATCTTGCAAACTTTGTTGGCTGATCACTTGAATGCTGGCTAATTAAATGTCTCTAGCTAGCTCGATCCCAATGCCTCCGAGCCAATCGGAAGCGCCGACGCTAGACTTAGTTGAGACAGTTTGAGGTGGACTTCATTAAAGACTTTGCTCGGCGCTATTACGTTGACCGGTTTACGTTCCTGCTCAGCCGACTGGAATTGCTAGACTGAAAGGGACGGTTATCATTCTCGTTCCTGGAGTCCAGTTTGGCTACTTCGCAGCTTTAGCAACTGTAACAGCGAGTAATGCGGTTAAATCGAGTCGAGAAAGTGACGAACAAAATGATAATGCCTATGCTAACGAGCAAACTAGGATATGATGGCCGCTCCAATGCATTTACTGATACCGACGTTCATGCTAATACTGCCTCTGATCAGCTCGATTCAGGCGCCATAGACAGGTTATTGGTGCTGGCCAGGATAGACATGCTGAGCTGAAGTCAGGCTAGCTTTGACTTGAGGCTCAGTTCGAGAAGTGCTGGAGTAAATCTGGATGAAGGCTAGTGAAAAATAGTTATCTCCGCTCGGTCGGTATCATCTCCTTCCCCTGTCCATTATTCTAACATGAGCTTAGCCTGTTGCGTTGAGTCCAGCTTAGCGAAAGTGGCAACAGGAAAGAGGAAGCAGCGGGAAGAGATATTAGGTAGAGCCCGAAGAGGAGGTAGAGAGCGAATGGGAATGAGTGAGAGAGAGGGAGGGAGGGAGAGAGTAACCCCAAGAGTTCTAGCAGCCGGCCGACTGAATCACCATTTAACCCTCGAGCTTAAACTCTCTCGCCCTCTCCCAATCTAGCAACAGCCAACTACTCTCGCATCCTCATTGATTGCTCCCTAACTTCAATGTAATCTTCTCCATCGTCCGCCCTTCCACTGCTTTCGAACTCGTTGTAAATGTAGCAGCATCTTGAGCTCGCGAGTATACTACGATCCATTCTGAGAACCTCCGGTTCAGCTCTCTTAGCAAGTTTTCGAATAATGATCACAGCCAAAGATGGCAGCGGCAACAGCAGTGGCGTCGATCGTGGTAGAAGCGACAGCAGCAGCTACAACAACAACAACAACATGGATTCAGTTATTTCGGCGGCCAAATAGCCCGATTTCTGTTCCTCAGCCACTAGCTAGGCATCAAGATGGCCAGACTCTCTTGACCGGTTCTCGTACTTCGTCTCGCTCTCACTTTCGATTTGTGGCTCAGGTAAAGGCGAGTTTGTTGTTTAAAGCGAGCGAAAGGTTGGACTTGCAACGTTATCTTTAACTCTCCTCTCAGCTCGATTGCTGGCCAGCTAACGTGAGTGGCCACTTCTTCTCTTTCCTCTTCACTCTCTAGCCGGCAAGTTAGTACAGCGGCTGACCACTAGTTGGTTGTGGCGGAACTTCCTGTTCATAGTTAAATCAAGCTAACTCAGCGAGTATCAAACCTCGAGTGTCACCTCGAACAGTACAGACAACCGCTTGGTGAAAGAAAGTTTAGCATTGCGCAATAGCATTCAACATCCTCAAAGCACACCGACTTCCACCCTAGATTCCCATGAAACATTTTAAAGGACACAAGAAGTTCTAGACTAAAGAGTGTCAAATTCAAGACCACCGAGATTGGTGGAACATTGAAAAACTGTCCAGAGTAGCCGCTAGTTTTGGCTGCGGTTAGTTGCAAACAAATCAGTCAACTTGACCAACAAGACAAATAAACAGCGGTCAGTTAATCCAGTTGAGATGTTAGGGTTTTTGGTGAGAAAGTGATGTAGTTGTGAACTATGTGATCAGATTTAAGAGTTTGCTAGGTTTAGGCAGCTCAGAGTGGATAGATAGATAGGTCATATAGATATATGCATAAACAGTGTTGAATTAATTGACGCGATTGTATATAAATCTCAGCCCGATTTGAGTGTTCCCTAGAAACTCTTGTGTGAGTGTCTGGTCTTGTAGCCCAAGAATCACATCTAGACTCGGCAAGATATCGAAGGTGAACGGGAAGTCAGGGAATCATCCACCATGCAAATACCGACGCTTGACTCATACACACTACTCTGGCTCGAGTGGTCCATCGGGTCGGTGTTGGTTTGCTTTTCCGGTTTGTTAGTTTTAAACTATTCAGATTTATTGCCCAATTTTGTTCATCGGATTGTCAAGTATGGAAAATCAGCCGAATCGCACGACAAATTGAGGTTTCTCGAACTACCAAAGAGATACTTCTTTCATTTTTACTCAGTGGCTTTAATATTTTATTTACTATTGGCATCATTGGCGATTAATATTTACTTCAACATTAACTTATTTGGAGAGCCACATCTAGTATCGTCTTCGCATTCAATACTGAATAAAGTGTTAGATCACTTTGCTAACTATGATTACAAAACATTTAGTTATCATCGTGTTGCGTCCGGTAAGTACAAGTTCCTTACCTGAATTAGTCACCATTGTTGACCCATCGATTGATGCCTAATGCCTATCGTTTATATCACATTCACCATTCGCAGTATCACCGGAGTCAGTCTTGATTGGTCTATTCTTGCTCATCATTCAAGTGACCCGTCGATTGTGCGAATGTAAGATGGTTAGTGTTTATTCGAATGCTCAAATGAACATTATTCACTATATGTTTGGCCATCTCTTTTATATTGGGGTCGGATTGTCGATGTTGGCCGAGGCGCCAGGATTCACCGGACAAGGTGAGTACTGGAGAGCAGTTCTACCACTTTCTCTAACTACCAACAAGTGGGAACACAACTAACTTATTTCATCCCATTGTAGTTCCCATGCGCTTCAAGCCGACCAAATATGAGTTCTTCACGCCCTGTCACATGATTGGTGTCACTTTGTTCCTATGGTCTTCTTATATCCAATTCGATAGTCATAGAATATTAGCTAATCTGCGCAAAGACACAACTGGACGCGTCTACACAACCAAACACTTGATTCCGACTGGTGGATGGTTCGATCTGGTCTCAAGTCCTCATTACATGGCAGAAATAATTATATATCTTGCAATCACCATTGTCTTGGGTGGCAAAAGTTCAACATGGTGGATGGTTTTCCTATTTGTTGTAACAAATCAGATATTCGTGGGAATGTTCAATCATTCTTGGTACCTCAAAACGTTCAAGGACTACCCCAAAACTCGTCGCGCAATCATTCCATACGCTCTTTGAAATGTCACACACGCAACATTCTTAATGTATTTTAGATCAATAGACCCTCACCATGAAAAGGAGGATAGAAAAAGCGCACAAAATGCACTAACCACGGCTGGTTCAAGGGCAAGAGCCTCTATCACGATAACGGGTTGCATTTCTTGGATTACTAAGGGGGTGCGATGGGTTTTTACTCCGAATTGTGTTTGAAATATTGTGATTTTCTAACCAGTACCGGCAGTGCGTCTAGCTCTCAGTTCTTGGTCTGGCGGTCCCATTGGTGTTTCATTTTGTTGTTCATTGGTTGCGATATCACGTGTTGGCTGACTGGACCCAGTTGAGGATTCTGAAGAGTTGTTGACAGGATCTGGTCGACCCTCCGGGTTGTTTGGCTGATCTCGCTGTTGTCGTGTCTCGCTGACAAACTCGAATTGCTCTGGTCGATTTTCTTCTGCCAAAGGTTGTTCATCTACGCCGAGCCTCTCGAAGGCAATCTCGATCAACCTAGGAGTCTTCAAGACCCTAAATCCATGAGGTTCATTTGGGAAGACGTCCTCGAAGAAATAATAGAAGTGTCCGACAATTATACCGATTATGTCTACTACAGTAGAGCTGCCTAATAATATGGAGAAGGCTAACAGAACCCAAGGCAGATAAGGGGCTTGGAAGGTAATAAGACCAAAGAAGTTCATTCTCACAGACGGATTTCTCCTGCTCCAAATATAAACGAGCATTATTGTTAAAGCATGTCCCAGGAACAGTATGTTGACAAAATAGGCTAGTAGACTCATAAGGACCCCACCAATTAGAAACATATAAAAGAAGTCAGCGGTTCTGTTCCTAAAGAAATCTTCTTCTAACATTCTACAATATCTATATGTGAATACTAGGTTGAAGAGAAAGTTGAACCCCAGCGGACCGAAAAATAGGAATGTTGTTATGAGCCTCCAATACTAGAATGGGGATTTGTTTAGGAGGACAGGTCAGTCACTTGATCGAGTCAATCGCATCACTAGTTAACCTTGACATCGTGACTTACCTGGTGCGATTCCACTATCAACTTTGGATTGAAATATAACTGGAAAGGGGATATTATCTCTAATTGAACACCAAGGGTCGTCGCGACAGATGCAGCCATGTACATTCGTGTCATGGGAGGCATCTCCCAAAAAGCACGGGCAAAAGCGTTAATGGCCGCCATTAACGATTGATTGCAATGCCAATATTGAGTAGAATAATAGAGATCTATATTATTTTACTCGATAATACATCAGAGATTAAACGAGTTCAATATCACCTCGCCGCGACGTCTGTATTACACGCAGTAAATTTTTGCAAAAATAGACTCGGAGACGCCCAACAGCAGACCACGTTTGTCTGCAGTTTAGTGTCCAATTTTGTCTCATCAGCTTAGTTAGTGTCATATCCTTATCTTGTAGCGGTATGTCTATGTTGGCAATACAAACGAAATATTATTTCGTTTATAGACATCATTAGACAAGCTCACTATCTCAGAAATTATGTTGGAGATCAGTACAAACACACAGATAGGCCTTGGCCTTACTGGCATGGGTTTGGCATTCTTATTCTTAGGGATAGTATTCTTATTCGACAAAGGATTGCTGGCTATTGGCAATGTAAGTTACCATTACTCATAGATTAATCTGACAGGCAACAATTTGAAATAACAGTGAAAGAAAACCCCATCATTTTCACACTCGCAAAGTTGATGTTTTTGACAGGTTTATCTTTCATAATAGGATTTAGGAAAACATTTTCGTTCTTTTTTCAGTGGCATAAGCTTAAAGGTTCAATTGCGTTCTTTACAGGCATCATAGTCCTTCTTTCAGGTCACCCAATTATCGGAGTGATCATTGAATTTGTTGGATTCTATTTACTATTCAGCAGCTTCTTGCCAACAGCCCTCCAGTACATCACTAGCTACATTCCCTTCTTCAATGTTGTCAAAAATAGATCAGTAGTCTAGAATCTGTATCGCCGGTAATTAAAAAGCTCATCGAAACATTCTCGCATATTGTTGACACTTTTATTGTTTCCTTATCTGTATGTTGTTCTCCGTCATGAATGTTTGGATCGCTTTTCCCTTTTCGGTAATCTCTTTCTTTGCTCCGGTTACCATCGCTTCAAGTTGCTCCCTACTCTTCTCTAATGCAGGTATTACGTCCTTGACTTTCTGCTCAACGAGTATTCCACCTTGCGATCGGTAGCATTTTCGCTCTGGGTCGACCTGTTTCAAAGCCTCAGCAACCAATTTAGTTTCAGTGAGATCATTTTCCAAAAGATTTAATCTGCTCACAACGTCCCTCTGCTCTTGACGTAAAGCATTGAGTTTCTTGATTTCTATTCTTTGTCCAGCTTCGTCCATCTCGACTTATAACTTGGACAAAATTGATACCGGCAAAAAGTTTGCTTGAATTTGCGAACTGCTACGACCACGCCAATCGACCGCATGGTCAGCCCTTCGCACGCGTCTGTGTGGTAACCATTTTCGTTGCAGGTTTAAATCTTTATTGATCCACTGTGGATCCATCGTGATACTCACGACTAAAATAAATAATAGTCCCAGATAGATTAACAAGTTTGATGACCGGCATTCCAGTGAAAGAATTTGTGCAAGCTATATATCATAGCATGCTTCGAACCACTGCATTTGGGCTAGAGAAATGCGACGATCAACCGCTGAGATGCTAAAGGTGGAAGAAAGTACCATCATAACCTGTGTCCCAAGCTAGAGGGGCCACCCAAATTGAGGAAGTGTGGCTACATGAGATGAGTCATTCATTTTTTTCGCCCTTTGAAAATTCTATGGAATTCAAGACCAAAAATAAATACATTCATGGGAGAGACTTTGAGCTTATGATTTTGACGAACCCGCTCAAGTCAGATCAGATGGAATCAAGCCATGCCTGGGTTCACTCAGGGATGAACTATCGCGGTCTATCTGTGGACTCTGATGCTCGCTCCATACTTCTTAAATGTTTGTTTCATCCCTCGTCATTTAAGGACCGTAGTATCTCATGAAAGATTCTCAGGTCTATCACCGACACTTGTGGCGGACGGAGATAGATTGCTTGCACTAGTAGATATAGCTCCTGTGGTCAGGTGCTTTCGACAAGCCCGCGCAAACACGCAGATTATGGTCTTACAGTGGGTACAGTCGTGATTGCTCGGTGGTAGGCCACCGAGCACCGTCTGGGCTGATGAAAAGAGAAAAGAACGCAGCTGAGAATCGAACCCGGCCCGAGAAGCCAAGAACAGATACAATAAATAAATACTGCGCGCGAATGAATTTTGTTCGTTTCTAGCGAATCAGGTGACATTATTGAAAATGCATCTATATTGTTCAAGTGTAGGTTCAACATTGGCGGTCTTGTTTTGATCGGACCTCAGTGATTTTATGATGGTTCACCGAAAACTCAACAGACTAATCTAAGAGGGTAAAACTATTGCAACGAGCGCACTCACGACCAGCCACTCATGTTCTTGAATTAAAAATCTTCGTTGCATGAGTTAATATGGTTTCTCTGATTGCCATTCCAGTCTGGGTAAAATAATTGGTGAACACCAGAATCACTGCTCAGACTGAAAGTTCCCTACAATAATCCACGTCATGGATGATTGTATTACCATCTCTGATGATGAAGAAGTCCAGCTCATAAAATATGTTATCAACTTGGAGCCGAATATAGTGGACTTGACCGACAGCTCAAGAAGATCAACAAAAGGCAACAAAACTTCTCCAGAATCAAAGCCCAGAACCCCTGAGCCTCAGACTCCTCCTAAAGCAACACAAGGTTTCCCTGAGCAAGAGGATCCTCCACAGCCTCATAGTCCCTTGAGGACACAAACTCCTCCAGAGCAGCGACATCCCTCTGACAATCAAACACCTCCAGATCAGCAACCTCCACCGGAACGCCAACCTCCTTCAGATACACCACACTCGCCTGACCTCCAACTACCCTCGGATCCTCAGCCACCTCCCGACCTTCAAACCTCCCTGAACTCGCAGAATGTGCGACCCTCACAACCTTCATTGAGTCCAAAATTTCATCCAGAGCCACGAACTCCTCCCGCTCCACCACCTCCTCCGGTCAAGCAAATATCCGACCATGAGCTAATGGTGGCACAAAAAGATCTAGGGAACGAAAAGTACAGAAAAAATCAGTTCGATGAAGCGATTCGCGTTTACAAGAATGCAAATCAGCTCGCCCGAAAGCTTAATGATAAAGAAATGTCTGCGATACTTCATTTCAACATGGCAATGACCTACTTTAGGTTGGGTTCTTATGATCAAGCGGCAGACGAATGTGCGAATGCTGTTAAAATAAATGATAACTATTTCAAGGCTCATTTAAAGAGGGCTGAGATATACCAGCGACAACGTAAATTTGAAGAGGCTGTGATTGTTTACGAGCACATTTGTGAATTAGATAGCTCGAACCAAGACTATGCAATACTTTTAAATCATGCCAAAGAGGCTGCTAAGCAAACCAGAAAGAAGGACTATCATCAAATGTTGGGTTTAGATCCAAAATTTACGCGTGAAGATCTCAAAAGGGCGTACAGAAAGTCAGCGCTTACACATCACCCGGATAGACATTCAGATGCAGACATTGTTACTAGACGGATACAAGAGAAACGTTTCAAAGAGGCTTCCGAGGCTCACACTTACTTTCAGCTTAGACATGGTCGTTACAATTAAATCTTTGTTTCACTATCAATTCAAATAGGTGTCATCCAAATTGCCTAGATAGAATAAAGCTTGTCATACCCTACAATGGAGAGAAGCGGACAATGCCGATCCAATTTGTTAGAACAAAAGCTGACTTCCGTTCGCGCAGGTATATGAGCCTGATCTAGTTCACAAAAACAGTTTAGAGAACTTATGCGAAATATGATGTGAAACTAGATGTTGGCAAGTTTCTCATTTTAAATTCGCTATCAGATCCATCAGCATCAGATTTCCTAATAAGCATATCAAAATGGGGGCCAGATTTCTCATTTTCGTTGGTACCTCAATCCTTCTGGTAATTGGATCACTGGCCCAGGAGGGTGCCCGTCCAACCTCAACAGGTCCTACAAGTAATGAGGTTTTAGTTTTCGTCCCATCCACGGCAAATCAATCAGGTTCGGAGAGAAACTTTGACTTATTCAAGCTCGATGGAAGTGCCCTTTTGTCTGATGTGAACGAGGATTCCACTTACTCCCCGACCGAGGACGGTTTGAGCGAAAACCCGGAATCAAGGCAGGGGTCAGAGGCTGAAAATGTTGGAAAGGGGCGAGAGTCCCGTAAACTTACCTTCTTCCGCGGTATGTGGAACAAACCTAAAGCTGGCCCTTTATATCTCGTGAATGGAACAGTTTGCAGATTCGTCAACACCATGCCAATATGTACCACACTGGTAACCACCGGTCTCATACGTAAGTACGAGATTCAACGTCTGGTCGTTATATCGATGGACGATTACTAATTTTTGACCAACTGGCTTTCCCAATCTTTAGCTTTTGGTGGAACTACAAATCGACCAAATCAGATAAATGGATCCTCTCTTCTACCTAACAACCAGCTGAACCAAGCAAACCAATTCAACCAAAATCAACAGTTTAGGCCAGCAGCGCTAAGAGAAGACGAATCACATGAGATGGAAGTTAAAATACCCACTAATATCTCTGCCCAAGCTCTGACCAAACCTCTGAATTTGGTTTTGAATAGACGAGCATTAAACCTTCTCTCGTTTAGGAAGCCAAGCAACAGGAACGATGTTGCAATCAAGCAGAGGGAAAGAGTAAATGAGCTGTCGAGACAAGTTAGAACCAGAGGGGGCAGGCTAGCGACTTTCAGTTGATTGCTTCCGGCTTTTGTATAAACAGACTATATGATATAGGCCTCCGGCTTCATGATTACCATTGCATTGACACAATCTTGGAGTGTAGGTAGATTAAAGTTGGATCGACTCGATGATGGTTGTTTATTCGAAAATGCACAAGATGTGGTGTATCATAAGCTCTTATTTTTGGTAATGTATGGCATTTATAATTTCTCCAGCTTTTTTCAAGGCTGCCAGCATATCGGCGGTTTCTTTTCTTCTTCTAGTAATGTCGTCCGACTCACTGAGCAATTCATCGAATACCTCCCGGTGATATATTTCTTTTATCAAAGCAGATTGTAGATTTGACTTGATGTGATTGACCATGCAATGCATTATCGCTCTTGGCACGAACACCTTAATTTCCTCTCTGACTATGTTGAAGTAAGCGTTGATTTTTCTCGCGATTGAGTCGCATTCACGCAATTCACGCTCGTGTCTTAAATTTATATCATCCGCTCCTACATTCCCATTTGGCAATCCATTCTGTATGGCTTTAGTCTCCGCAGGGAGCCTAGTAGGTTCATGATATGCGCTGTAGTGCGATTCTCTAAGTCTTGGATGCTCAGTATCGATAAAAGCAGAGCCATAGCCCACTAGATTCTCAACAGCTTCTCGTGTAACAGGGAGTCGTTCGTCCAGTAGCTTGGTCAATATTTCTTCTATTTTTTCTCGTAGCCTAGGGAATCTTAGCAGTTCGAGCTGAACTTCGTCGCCACAGTGTCGGACGAAGCGTCCCATCTCTTCGTGGACCAGTTCTACGCATCTCAAACTTGGATCCTCTAAGCGCTTAATCTGGCTCGTTACTAGAAGTTCGAATACATCTGGCACACAAATAGCTGTCCGTACTCCGGCGGCATTCCGAGCAGCCGTCAGAATAGCCTTATTGTCCAGCGACTCGAGCGGATTGATCGCTGAGAGCGCCCTACCAAAGGAGTCATGGAAGATGTATTGAATTCTAGCTCCACCACAAAGTTCGGTGGTCTTAATTTGTCGTTTTCCACCTTTGATGGTGTCACAATAAGAAAGCGAGAATTTAGTTATAACATCAATGATTGTCTTTGCTTTGTCTGTCACTGGATCACCATAAGAGTTTAGTTGAGCTTGGTATTGAGATGTCAAAGAATTGATCCTTATTTTGAGATCAGGTAGGCAATCACGAATGTGTCTCATGAGTAATTGACTTAGTCGCTTGGATAGGTAGGGTTGGCCATTCCTGTCTGCGATCGAAGGATAACGACGTTGCAAGAAACTTGTCTCGTCTTCTATGGCTTTTTGAATTGGTTTTTTGTTCAATATATCTTGTTGCGTCCGATTGACAACACCGATTATGCCTAATCGAATCATGATCAGCTTGCCCGTCAGCACGTCGAGCGCGTCAGTTCCTGGGTCCATGATGTCAAGTTTAGTGAGGACAGCAAGCGTCCTCTTTCCCTCCGGATCGACCTCCCGGGCCAATTTGATTGCCTCCGAGGTAGCAAAGTCTGTATTCGCAGCCGTGACAGCCAGTATTATCGAATTAGGATTTCTAATGTACTTGATCACTAATTCACGAATCTGTATTTCGATATCTTCAGGTTGATCACCGACAGGGTTCTTCGTTAAGCCGGGTAAATCGACTAGAGTTAAGTTGACAACATTTTTAGAATAGACCCCTAATGTTATGGGCTCGGCACATATACCCTTGTTAGCTCCGCAAACTCGTTCAGTTTCGCGTTCGATCTCTTGACGAACTTCATCAAAATCATCGAACTCTTTATCGAGATGCTTGAATTTAACCCAATCGCCGGAGCGAGATTGGTTTGAGCCATTGATGTTATGGTTGCTATATTTGATGTCTTCATCGTTGATTTTGAAAAGGCGAATCACTAATGGTCTTCTTGTTACAATTCCAGATCCTCTCGGTAAAAATTCGCGTTTAACAATACTTTCGATGACAGAACTCTTGCCACTACTTTGGGTTCCAACCACAACAATCTGTGGCAGATCGATAGGTAAGGGAATTGTGACTGCATTACATACATCTTGAAGTTGATTGACAATCGGAATTAAGGATTCCATCGCGACAGAATATACATAGAACGCTAATTCCAAGTGGCTCAGCTTTTACCTTCAGGCGGGTGGATAAACATTAACAAGCGCATCCGTTCGAAAGACAAAATGTAACAATAGACCAAATATGCCTTATTGGTACGTCTCAACTGAAGAGACAGATGAGAGTAGTGGATGGTATTTAGTGGGCAAATGAATTGGTTGCCCGAAAACACTCAGTTGCCGCACTCCAAGTGTGTACTTTCACGCGATCTACCACGCCTTTGCTATTCGAGCCGAAAGCGAATGGCAGTGTCAGTTGGCGCACAAGCTGCCGCCTTTCAATCTATGCCTGAACAGACTGCAGCCCCACCGCTTGGTGCGCAAACGTACCACTAGCGAGCTGGTGGAATTGCAATCTGGATCCCGCAAAATGGTCATCTACGCGCCAACTTGACTTGACCTTGGTGCAGCAACTAGGAACTATAACAAGTCCATTATCGGACCCTCCCCCTCCCTCTTTCTTTCCTTCTTTCTCGCTTGTGTTTATCTCGTTTATTTAACTATACATGTTCCAGTCGAAGCCTGTGTAAACACTGGAGCTATACGCGAGCGAAATAACAATTTGTTCTTGGTTTGGTTTCGCGAGGGCCTTCGCATAGGTCGACTGTTTAATGAATCTGAGTGATCTCATCCACAGCTGACCGCCACTTGTCCGCCTCCGCCTTTTCTGCCCTTGCGAGCTCATGTAGCTGAGTCCGCCTGGCAATTGCAAGCATCAACATTTTGATCAGCTCGCATAGGTCACCTGGATCGCTTGTTAGGAATCCCATTTCCCGTGCCGTCCTTCCTAGGTTCACCCCGTTAGTGTTCCCTTCATTCGGAGGATTTAAGCTGCATTCAAGTCCACTAGATTGCTTATTGCTTTGGCTGCTTGCTTCAGTCGCCTTTGTTGCGCTCAATGACGATTGCTTAATCCGCCACCACTGCCTGATGGCCGCAGCCCGAGGTGGCCAAATTCGAATCCCTTTAGCCTTGACGCTGCTCGGCAAGCCTGTCAAACCACGACTGGTCGACTCATCTAACTGGACTCGCTCGCTGTGGGTCCAATTTTCGATTCCACTCTTGTGCCGATGGGCACAACGTTTATAGTCATTTGAATGTCCCTGATCGTGTCGGCTCGGGCTCACCATTTTAGGCCTCTTGCTCCTCTGACAGACTCTCTGGCCCGAGAATAACCTTGGACTTGTTGGCCTTGAACGGTGAGCGCCGCCATTGTCTAGCTTGGTCTCGCAAGCCAATGATTGTTCCGGCAGAATCTCTAGGGCGCCGCGAGCAGCGGGGAGCCTTTCGGCTTGCCCACGCCCGTCATCCTCAATTGATCCAGCAACACTGGAAAGCGGGCGAGCGCACTTACGCGCGTCCATCGCTTCCGCTTCAACTCTAGCAGCCTCAACGGATCGACCGACGGGATCCTGCTGACCGCCTTCAGGGCAAGTGGGCCCAAAACAAGTGCACGCATAACCTGCAATTGAGTTCCGGCATCCAGCTGCCAGACCAGATGCCTCCGAGTGCGGGCCCAATATGGGCAGGCTGATAGCTCTTGTCGGCGCGCAGTTGGCGGCCTCTCCTATCTGGTCGCGCCGGCCACCCAAGCCATTGCTCCATGGTTGGCCAATATCCTCCTGATTGGCTCGCTGGCGGCTGCTTGGTCGCACCACTGAAACCAATCTACTCGTCTCATTATGCGCCCAACTCGTCCTCTTGGGCGGCGCCTCTCGCCGTTTCCCTATTGTCACCTGAACGCCCCCACTCGAGTTGCCTCCCGCCGCGACTTCCATCCCTGTGCCTGGCAAACTCTTGCTCGCTGTTAGCGCAACCAACAAGCCTCTGAGCGCAAACAGGCTCCCTTCCGATCGGACGCCATCGTTTGAGGGGCCTTTGTCTTCCCCTCGGCGGCCTTTGTCGCGGCCAACTCCAGGGAGATCCTCTCTCCTTGGGGCCCCCATCTCGCAACCAGAGACTTGCTGGCCCTCGCAATGTTTGCTTGTCGCCCGCAGGCCGCTAACGTTGGCCCCGAATAATCTGCTCTCCCTCTTCCAGCAACACGCCCGCTTGATAACACCAACTGTTTCAGCCACCTGCCTCGCTTTTGTTCCGTTGGGTTCCAGACTCTCCGCTGCCGCCTGCGCCTCTCTCTTATGGTCTCTGTGTTTCAGTTGGCCCAAGGTTTTGGAGTCCGCTTGTGGGCTTTCACTTATTGAGCTCGTGTTTCTTGGCTCTCGCTGTGGTTGCTGCTCTTGTTTCCGCTTGCTCTCTCCGCCCCCGCTCCCTTGCCACTCCCTATCTCGCTCTCGCTCCCGCTCGCCCCTATCGTTCGACGGCCTCGAGTTTTCCGAATTCTCGCTGGCCTCCTCTTCAACGTCTTGACCGTAACCCTCTGCTATGGTTTCTATGATAAGTTTTATGGCAATTTTGTAAATCTCCTCAATGGTCTCATTGCAGCGCTCGTCAAGTGTTTGCTTGATTGCTTTCATGAAGGGTTGCTCGATTTTCTATGTATGCAAGCAAGTGTACAGTTTTTGGGCGGGCAAAAGATTGGAGGCGAATCGAGGCCATGAGAGGGGTTAGATCGGGTGAGCAAATTGATCGGACTTGCTGAGCGCTATGGCCGCCGCCCTGGCCGTCCTTGTCCGTGTTGGCCGAAGTCGCATGCGAACTCGGATCACTCGCCATCGGGCCAACACTGCAACATCGAGCTGGCCCTCGATGGCAGAAGCTGGCCCAGAGCGGAGGCGATAGAGGCTCGACCTACTTACCCAGAAATGAGCTCGCTTGAAGCCGGGCACTTTGCGATGCAGTTTCCCGATGGAATGTAAGTAGGTTACAAAATTATCATAATCGCTCAGGGAGTTAATGCTCTGATCTAGGGTTGACATAACCGTTGCAGCATGTTCGCGCAACTCCATTGACTCGTGCAACTCGGTCCCCTTCAAGTGCTGGAACCTATCGAAGAGATAAAATAGATCCTGGTTTTGTTCGAACAGACTGAAATAGGGCCGGCGTTAGTGGGATAGAAAGCAAAGGTATGGGCTGAATAGGATCGTCTTTATGCCATTGATCCTCGCCCCTCCTCAAGCTGGTCATGATGTTGGTCGGCTCAAGTCAAGAGGGGGCGAGTTGCCGCAAACAGCTCTCGGTCTTGATCGCGCTGCCGGCCCAAAGACTCGCCTCGGCCGGGCGACTAGAGGAGTTAGCAACTTACGCGAGAAACATTGCAGTTCCCGTCTTGCTCATAGTTCGCGCAATTGCCTTCCAGGATTTAGTTATCTTGAAGATCTGTCTTACATTGAGTGGCATTCTTGGATCATTTTCAAGCTTGCTAAAATCGCTCAACTCGTCGCCGGAACTTTTAGCCTTCTGAGTGCTGTTAGCTTCGCCATAAACGCGCTGCTTATCTTTACCTTTGGATCTTGGATTTGAGTCGCATGGATTTGTCGACGAGGACTGGATTGCGACATTTGAGGAACTCGCCGACGAGGAGCCAGACTTGCCGTCGATGGCCAGGATTTTCTTGGCCATCGAGCAGCCCATTTTGAACATGGTGGCTGCAGCGCCTAAATCGCCGCCCAACTCCACTATCCTCACTCCGCGGCTGCCCTCAACCCTCCTTGCCGTTTCTGTCAAGCAAATCACACCCCCTTAGATCGCCCCTCTCATTTCGTTTGTAAACTCCAACCCTCCTATAGCCGCTCGTGCAGATTTCAAGCTCGTGAAGCGGAAAAGTGTTGGGCAGCAACTTGGTTTGCTCCACTCTGGCTTCCTAGTTAACAGCGAGCGGCCAGCAAGCTTCGTGGTTGGGAGGAAGACGAAGACAATTATGGAGACAAGGAGGGGGGAGCGCGATTTGTGGCGCCACAGTGGTGCGCAAGGAGCGAGTAGGGCGGCGAGCGCGACTGCGCCAAGCTGCGAGGGCCACGCTATCGCCTCGGAGCGCGCATAGCGCTTTCGCGACTCGCGCGCCCCTCGGCCGCTGCGTGCGAGCGGGCGCAATCTGAGATCTACGTTGGGCGGCCTCGCTCGCGCCAGGCGGCCCATCTGCAGGGGCAGCTCGCGCGCCCATTGTGCGTTAGCCTGCGCCCGCGCTTCAAGCTGCCGTTCAGTTGGTCGCCGGATTCTCGCTCGCTGGAGAGTCCATTGGCGGCGCTAGCAGTTGGCTTTGTTGTAACATAGACAACAAGGCTGAAGGTCATAGGCGCGCGTCTGCAAGCAAACGCTCATCCTCGTCCCATTGATATCGGCACGTCCTGCGCGCTTTCAGGAGGCGAGCCTCTGGCCAGAACAAACTGGGCCAGCCACTAAGCCAGCAAGCCAGCTGGCCGCTACCTCGCCCATTGATCGGCACTCCGCTCACCGCCTGAGGACCATCAGTGGTGACGCAAGCTCGATGGGCCAAGATACGAGCTGGCCATGGACTCTTCCGTGCGACCAGCGCGCAAGGGCGGCGGGCGCTCGCGACAAGGGCAAAAGTGGGCCCCTAAAGCTTGCGGGGGCGCTTAAATTGAACGGGCAGCACAAGTGATTCTTTGTTTGTCGTCAAATCCGAGCGCCATTAAACATTGAACAAACTGGCCGATCCATCAAGTTGACGCTCGTCGCGCCAACGTTTCGGACGGCAAAATTTCGATCCGAAAGCAGCGGCAGCAGCGCCACCGCTGGCCACCATTTGTGGGCCCAATTTTATTGGTTGGCGATGGTTTCATTGGGGCAGATTTAAGGGGAAGCGGAAGAGTTGAAAATGGGCCAGCGGGTTGGCCAAAATGCGTTAAACAATTTAAACTAGCGCATTGCTCACCTGCCGGCCCGGATTAAGGTTGCCAGGTGCCGCCAATGAGTGACCTGCGACGCTTGGCTTCAAATTCAATTATATTTGAATCAAATCATTGGGCCCCAACGAGGAGGCAACGAGCTTAGCCCGAAGTGAAGCTAGACAGGAGGGGGGGGGGTTTGTGGGTTCCAGTGGGCAAAGCTGGTGGCTTAAGTTTGGAGCAAGCCAGTTGCTTGGTTGGTCTACTTGCTCTGTCCGTTGAGCGAGCAGCGTGCAAATGGCTGAGCCAACGACCCAGTTTTGGGCAGGCCAAACATCGATCAATCTACTAGATGGCCAGCGATGGTGGCCAAGACCAAGTTAGCGCCGACCAAGCAAAACTAATTTGCCGCCCCCTTGGCCACCAACAATTTGTTGTCTATCTCGAGCCGAAACGGAAGTGAGAGGCTCCTCAAACCGCGCACATGGGCACTCGAAATGAGCCTCCGATTTGGGTTGGCCCACTACCATGATCTTGGGGATGCGAAATTAAATCCAAACTAACTTCAAGCAAACCTTTTTAGACTAGTGGCGCCGAGAGTCTTGGCCGAAGGTTTGGCGCTCGCAGGCTTGGCCGCCGATTGGCCGGCAAATTGGCGGCCAAACCAAACCGACCAGCTCAAGGCAGTTATCCTGTTCCGGATCCAACGCTGGCCGCCACACTTCTCCTTTATTGTTGGCGCAGTTTTGTGCTTGCAACGAGCTTAAGATGAGCACTTGGGTGACAAGTTGAAAAGAATCAACAATGGCTCCCTAGGAGAGGACTTAGTGGGTGCCGCTCGCGCCACGCCCAAGGGTGTCGGGTCGGCTGGGGGCGCATTTGGGATTCGGAGGCGGACGTGCGATTTGGTCGCGAGCAGTTTGCGGCCACGAGAGAGGGAGGGAGAGCAATCGAAGCAGAAGCCGCAACAACAAACTAGCCTCCCTCCCCCCTCTGGCGCCCGGCTCGCCCAAAATGGTGCCAGCAAAAGTTGCGTGATTGCTCGCACTTTTGCCCAAACCAACGGAGGTCGCCTCTTTCGGGGGCCCCCAACTTTGGCCGGTTTAAAAAGCGGCGACCTTTAATCGCAAACTTGGCACTCTGAAACGAGCTCGCCTCCAGGCGAGCGTCTGCACCAGTTTTGCCCAATTCGAGCGCCGGTTCAATTGAAAATTTCTGCAACCTTTTGGCGCGCAAAGTTTGATTGGCGCACTTCTATGGGCCATGGAGTTTTGTTTGCTCAAGAGGCTTGCAATCAGGGTTGCGCAAATTCGAGCGAAGCCTGGGCCAGAGATTTGGGCGGTTGGCGGCTCGCCTGGCCTCCCTCACCTCGGGCGCCGAGTCAGTTTCGGCCAAAACTAGCCAGCGAGCAAGCGCCGACTTGGCATGGATGGGGCGGAGATGGGCTAGAGGTAATAAATCATGCAAGTTTTCTCTCTCTCTCTCTCTCCCCCTCCATCGCTCCCTCTCGGAAACATCTGCAGCGCGACAAAGTGCAGCCCTCCAGGACCCCTAAGTCAGACGGCGGCCGCGAGTGCGAGATCGCGCAATCCACTTGAGTGGGCCGATATATTTACCTGAGATGGGGCTCTCGTCCGACAGCCAGTGCCAGGGCGGCACCATCGTGACGGCTCCCGATCTTAACATCGCGGCCGCTCAAGGTTGATGGCATGGAGTTTTGTTGGAGCGCCCTTGGAAGGGCTAGAAGGGGAGCGGGAGATCCTAGTTTGCATCCTCTCTCTCTCTTCCGTCGCATGCTACTAAGCTCTGGCCGCTCGCTCGTGTCCAGAGGCTGGGCCAACCCTGCCATCCAACATTACGAGCCTTTTAATTCGAGCCCAGGTTGCTCGGGATGGGCGAGCGACAAGCTGGCAGCCAAATCGGGCCAACCAGCTTGGCCTGCCGAGCCACCCAGATCGGGCTTCTTCCCTCGCGCTGGCCCATCAATGTCGGCCGGATTTAGGCTGCCGTCAGCACTGTTGCCACCGGCAGAATTTGCGCATCCACACTTTCTATCAAAACAAGGCCAAATTGAGGAGATTTAGCGCCCTCATCCAACTGGCTCGTGCGTGTTTGCATCCCGAGTAGGCTCCAATTTCGCCCAGCTAGGCGCGGCTGACAATTTCCGCCCTCGGCCGGCCGGGCGACGGTAGCCAGCCTAGCAGTCTGTAGGTTTGTTGGCCAGAGCTTTTCCAACGCCAACGGTAACGGTGGATGGGCCACCTAGAGCGACAATAACAACGACCAAGACGACGCACGAATTGGCCAAACTCGGCCAAGCTTCACCTAACTCATTATCGGCTTCCACTCGATTGTGCTGCGATGCTCCGCTAGCTCTTCCAGCTTGCTTGCGATTTGACTCGCACCAAGGCGAGGATGCGACCGAATGGAGCCTTTGTCTTCGAGTTTCCGATGCAAATGCTAGTAGTCGCGTCCAAATTCAAGCTCCAGATCCGGACAAAACTACGTGACCTAACGCTCGCACAATGGTCGATCAGCGAGCCTCCAAACGGCATGCGACTGTTCCATTATCTAACAGAGAATACGCAGCATCTTCGAGCTCCTCTCAGGTTGTTTCCGAAGAAGACCGTCGGCCAGCCAGTGCAAAGCAAAGCAGAACGAAATTGCCTCCCATATCAACACTGGCGAAACTCTCGCCGTGTCGCCCTTATCTCGCTGGCAACCGTCGTTGCAACTCACCAGCATATCGGTTCAGATCTGGTTTGCACGATCTGTCTCCTTACAAAATTTTGAATTTGATCTGGAGATGGTCGTGCGCCAGTTTGAAAGCTTTAGTTGAGTTTCAAGCTCTTACGGTCAGACCTCAACCTCTGAGACCATCGGCGAGCTGCTCTCCTTTCGCCCTAAATATTCCGGCCAACAGACTGCGAGAGCTGTTTGCGCTCAACGCAATTCATCAGTATTGTATTCCAATATCTTGCAGGACTTTCGCCTCTCGCATATCAAATTCAAGCCACTCTCGTTTAGCGGAAAAACAATTAGTTTCGCGGCCGAGCTGGCGCTGGCTGAATTCCGGCTCAAGTCTCATGTGGGAGTCGGTTGGTGGAGCGGCGGCGGCGGCGGCGGCGGCAGCAGTGGCATCAATGGTGGCTCCAATTTGCTATATGTTTGCATAAGAGCTGAAGATGCGCGCGCTTTGAACCAACTGGATGCTCAAGGGGCCAACAAACCACCAAACAATGAGGGTGCGTTGGACTCGTGCATCAAGGGGTAAGATAAGCTCGCGTTAGTCTTGTTCAGCGCTGCCAATTTGGCTTCCAGCGTTGGACTGGCTGAGGCTAGCTCAAGCCGAGGATCGAATTCTTAGCCGAACTGAGCTTGGCTGCCATTCATCTTAATTTTAAGCCGGCTTGATAGCGTACATCTAGAGCGCAGGACGGGCGCCTAAACCTGAGGCCAAAACGAGCCAATCCAACGTGCTACTCCGCGCAAACTAGCAAAGCCACAGCCAGGAGGCCCTCGCACCAACCAGGAGCCTCAGGGAGCGAGCAGCCTATCCAAACACAAGCAGTGTTTTATATCCTGATGCTGAAATTTCGAGCTGATGGCCTCTGATGATATAAGCGAGCTGGCGGTTGGCTCTGCTGCGCGAGTCGCATAGGGTCGTTTGCGAGACTTATGCTCGTCGACTAATTCGGTCAGTGAGAGGACGCGCTTAGAGTTGGTTGGGCGCTTATCTTCGCGCGACAACCATTGATGCCATGATTGGCGGCCGCTCAGGCAAAACAAATTCTCAGAAACCGTTTTGCCCCTACAGAGTTCGTCCCTCAAGTAATGGTGGCTATTTTAGCTCTGATCAGCGCCCCACTCTGACCTCCAACACCTCACTTCCCTTGAACTCGGTCCATATTCTGGAGGTTGCTGATACGTGCGATCCTCGGCCTCTCCCGCGGGGATCAGCTTGAACGAGCAAGCACATCGTCTGGACTGGCCACTCTCTCAGGCCGATTGGATATGAGCTGCCAATTCCTCACTGTCATGCAAGGTCCCAGAGCTAAAGCTGACAATCGGACTGCCCACAGCTTGCATGGACCCACCTTCTGTGGACATTGACAAACTTTGGCTCGAACGGCACAGGGAGCCATCAGTTTGGCTGCAAGTTTTTGCAGGGGAAGCGGATTTCTTGACTAGGATGAATTGGGGAGACTCTATCGTAAAGTTATTGCTGACACTGCGATCGTTACGGCTCAACGCTTAATGGCAGTTCAAGGATTCAAGTCGAGCCCAACTGCTGACAGGTACCGAGCAAAATCAATCGCCACATTGTTGCCGAGCTCAACTATGAACCAGACTCCGTTTGAACCGACCCGTCATCTGTCCCTATATAGCCGCCCAGGCATGGAAGCTCGAGCGTCCATCGATCCTCATGAGCTCAAGCCATTGAGCTAAATACGGTAAATGTTTCATCGTCGTCCCTCTTGGAACGTAACCCCTGAAAACTAGGTTCAACACTTGGTTTATCATCATGAGGATTTTCAGCCTCCGAGGCGGTGGCAATTTTTGCAATAGGCTTCTCTCAAGTAAGGTGTTGATGACGCATCCGAGAGAGATCCATAGATACTATGCATTGGCCTCTGAAGGGTCTACGTTCAGTGGCTCTCGATTTGCTCCAGTCGTCTACAAAATGAGCGCTCTGTCGGTGTCGGTGAATCATTCGGCCGACCACTCATAGTTTAGTATCTAAACACGCCAAAATTCCGAAACTCGGTCAGATCTCTCGATTTACATTCTGAGAACAAATTTGCAATTCATAAAAGAAGAAATGCTGCCCAGAAATTCGCTTGGACTTATCGTTTTCTGCTCCCTCAGATGCCTTTGCTGCTGCCTGATAGAGTATCCCGAGGCAGTCATCTATACTACCCTCATAATCCTATTGCCTATCACCTCATTCATCACCTTTAGTCTGATCTCACTGACACATGGCGGCCAATTTGTGCTACTTCCAGAGACTCTAATGCAAGTTCACCCAGGTGCAATCAGTTTGGCCCCCTTGGCGCTAACTATTTTTGGTCTTTATGTGACCACCTCAAAGCGATCGGATAAGTTTAAGCTGGTGAGTTTCGGTTTGAAAATCTCAGTTTTAAGGGGAGCGAGTGATGGTAACTCTATCCGTCTCGCCTTCTCTCAGTTCTCCATCTTCGCCGCCCTCAATGCAGCTTTATTAGCCAGCTGCGTCCTCATCACTCTGACCACACAATCTCAAGCAAACAAGACCTACAGCGACCAGCTCAGCGGATATCGCGCCTTCTACTCATGGACTGGCTCCCCAACCAGTGCAGCCGAGCGCGAGGCCACGCAACTCTGGGACGACCTCCAGTCGACGGGCTGTTGCGGACTCAAGGGACCCTTCGACTGGGACTCTGCGCGGCCAAAAACAATACCTGACCGAGTCTACCCAAGATCGTGTTGCAAGAATCCTGGGAGCTTGAAGCCGGACAAGTTTTGCAGCATGGGCGACCTCTTGATGTACGGAGGCTGCGAGGAGAATATCAACCAAGCTGAGGATCTGCTTGTGATCATTTCGGTTCCACTACTCTGTATTGAGCTAATGTTGGCCTCGTTTGCCTACATTGTGCATTTCCGCCATAGAGATCGAGCTTCTCGTTCAACAAGCACAGGCCTGCGCATCCAATACGATTATCTGTCCACCCCGCCGCCATCTTATGAGTCCGCTGTCGCGGCTGATAAGAGATAGGAAGCCAAAGGGGCGAGGGAGCCTGTCGAGACTCTCTGTCTAGTCTACAAAATGGTTATTACTCATAGGCTTTGCTTTGATTCAATCATAATTGACGCTCGCACTTCAGGGAAATAAACGGGCTGAATTTTCGCTCGCGCTTGTTTACTGCTCAATCGCTCGGATCACCTGTGACTTCGCGTGGGGTCTCATCTCCCTGATGGAAGTTGTCGATTTCAAGGGTGTGAATGATCCTTGCTCGGCTTCTAGTTTTAACCTGCCGATAGAACGTGCTTTCAACCACTCTCTCTTTCCGCTCTAAATGTCTATGTCTGCATAGTTGAAAGTCATCTCTACACCAACGGAATCGAGGTCTAAGTCTGAAATGCTCGTTAGAGAGATCTTCGTCCATTTGATGGCCCATTCCATCTATAAATGTCTTCGAGCAATCTGCATTTGGTGTTGCCGCTCGAAGCTGATGCTCGCGATGCTCGCAACCGCACTTCTACTTGTTGCAGCAGTCAACTCACTAATCCTCATCGAGACAACGCATGGCGGATCGACAGTTGAACTTCCAAGAACCCTCATCCAAGTCCATCCATACACAATCAGTGTTACCCCAATGTTGGTTGCCCTCCTTGGTTTGTTTGCAACCATTTTTAAGCACTTGGAAAGTCTCAAGTGGGTAAGTAGCAAGTTCGACCTTCATGATTGTGAAGGAGTCCTACAAATGCATGAGTTGACCTGACTGAACCTCTATCAGTTCTCCATCTTCGCCGCCCTCAATGCAGCTTTATTAGCCAGCTGCGTCCTCATCACTCTGACCACACAATCTCAAGCAAACAAGACCTACAGCGACCAGCTCAGCGGATATCGCGCCTTCTACTCATGGACTGGCTCCCCAACCAGTGCAGCCGAGCGCGAGGCCACGCAACTCTGGGACGACCTCCAGTCGACGGGCTGTTGCGGACTCAAGGGACCCTTCGACTGGGACTCTGCGCGGCCAAAAACAATACCTGACCGAGTCTACCCAAGATCGTGTTGCAAGAATCCTGGGAGCTTGAAGCCGGACAAGTTTTGCAGCATGGGCGACCTCTTGATGTATAGAGGGTGTGAGGAGAGCGTCAGCCATGCCGAGGAGCTTTTGCTTATCTTGTCGCTTCCGTTGTTCACTTTCCAATTGCTGCTGGCTGCAATCTCTTATAACATCTACTATCGAAACATTGAGGCCACAGGCGAAGGTCAACCAGATTCAGGTGTTGGCACAAACAAAGACGAAACGTCGTCGTTAAGTCCGTCCAGTTCCTTCAGTTACAAGCCATTCCGATGACAATTTGCGTGCCGAAATAAACGTGTTGTAGAGATACTGTCGTCATATCAGATTGGAAACTGAGCATCGCGTGTGGTTCAAACCTGATCAGGAAAATGGGGCTTCAATTGTATTCGAGAGATCTGAAGCCTAGGCTTGCTCTGTTGGGGAGATGTCGAGTCAATTTTAGACGACGACAACATGCTAGACCTTTGAAGGGGTTGATGTTGACGATGCGTATCTTGGAGGTGATATTCTATTGCATGATCTATCTGCTGATGCTCTCGACTCTTGTTGGACTTACGAACACCTACGCACTCTCACAAGATGGAGATCTGATCTGGAGGCGCGGCATTGAGTTCCAGTTGGGCACAGTTGGCGTATTGTGGACTATAATTGCAACAGTTGGATCTCGTTCACTATTTGATTATAACCGAGGTCTTGGTTGGGTAAGTCTCGATGATTGAAAACGAGGGTCTTAGCATGAATTCCACCCATGGCTAACCATTCGACAAGCTATTGCAAGTGAACTCAAGCTTGGCCGTCCTCTTATCGCCTGGTCCGTTTCTACGAGCTTTGTGGTTGTTTCCGAGTGATTTCTCAGCCACTAACCTCAATTGGACAAGAGACTGCTGCATTTTCTATGACGCGGATGAAAGTTTGACATGGGAGGGATCCAACTTGGCTCGTCGGCTGGAGAATCTCAGCTCAAGCGAAGAGTTTCATAACGAAGAGCATAAATGCAAACAGCCAACCGAACCCAGTCCTGTATATCACTATGATAAGAGGTGCCGACAGAGAATTGAGAATTATCGTCTATTCTTAGCCGGCGCCAGTTTTACTTTTATGACACTCAAGCTTCTGCTCGTGCTGCTCGCAGGTTATGTAACCCATTGCTATTGGCCCAGTTAGAATACAAGGATTCAGTCGCCATACATATGGTAGTCACAAGTTCCAAGATTGCAGGCTCCGATTGTGAATTCTCAGCTTGTTTGTGGAGGCTTTGCGAGAGCAAATTATGGAATCTAATGGAAAATTCAATCAAGATTGATGTCAAAGAGACACTGTTTAAAGAATCAGTTGGCCTCCACTGATTCGGCTCTCACACCTATGATATAAGAGGATCCCAATGCGTCTCAGAGAAATACTCACCCCAATGGTCTACCTAGGTGGCTGAAACGAAAGTTTGCTCTCCATCTTGTGATGTTTACTCTGTCGACAGATGGATGCTATATTTGCGCTCAGATAGCTCGACTGATAGGTTATCTGGACAATCTCTTGTGTAAGCTCGGTTCACAGGTAAACCCAACCAATCGGAGTGAGCCGAATGCATCGCGTTGGTCTAGCTGGTTCCTCGTCAACATGTAGCTTGGAATTCGACGACATAAGAAGAGTTATAGTATTCTCATTGTGCATACATCAGCTTCAGTTTGTTCAAGTTGAGGTCGAAAACTAGTGTTTCGGTTTCTAGCAAGAACTCGATTCCTTGACCATGTCTCAATGCAACTGCAACTTCCTGAGAGGCATCAGCCATTGTATGTCTGGCCTACTCAGGTTGATGCTCTTCCTCCTAGCCATCGCGTCGCTGCTCCTCTCGTTGGGGGCGCTTGAAAATTTAAACAAGCAATCGCGTAATGGAGTAATCGATCAAATACCAAGATCTCAGAACCAGTTCAAATTCTATTTCATATGTGTGACAACATTTGTCGCTAGTGTTGTTGGAATATTCGGCTCATTTTACCACCATGCGGCCAGTTTAAAATTTGTAAGTCAACCAAAGACCACCTAACCCAAGAGTCTCCTCACCAACTAACCACAGCGTCTTTCAGTTCTCATTACTCATCAAAATCAATCTTTCGGTGATACTAGTCTGTATCCTATGTGGTGTTGCCTCAGGCTCCGTTCAAAGGGCAAATGAGCGCTATTTCGAACAGCTAAGAGTGTTGCAGAGACATTACGATTGGCAAACAGGAGCCCCAATGCAAGTTGAGCGGCGGGAGGCGACAGCTTTGTGGGACCATCTGCAAACCTCCTCAAAGTGTTGCGGCGTCGATGGACCCAACGACTGGAATGCCTTCAGGCCGAGCCAGCTGAACGGTTCAACCTTTCCTCGCTCCTGCTGCCACAACCAAGACGACGCCGATCCGCTGCAACCCTCGAACTCCAATGGATCCCTTTGCGCCGACGACACGGCCCTCTATCGGCTAGGTTGCGCCGAGACAATAGTGATGTACGAGCGTGGCTTGCTCGCATTTGGCTGGTTGCTTGTCTTTGTCCAGTTGGCTTTGCTTGCCCTCACTTGTTGCGTAACAAACTCGCTGACTTCTAGCCCACCAGTCAGGTGCCAGGCAAAGCAAGAGGACCCAGTGCCACCACAGGCACAAATCTACGGCACCACAGTCCAGCGCATGTCACCCATTTATCCGGACTTGGAGCAAAATTTGGCGCCACCCAGGTACGGCTCGTTCACTTGAACTATCAGCCACATCAAGCGAACAAGTAGCCAGAACTCGGGGATGCTACCACTAACATGCTAGTTGGCGCCCTTCACTGACGGCGACGGACTATCTGGCCGGGCCATCTCTCTTCTCAAAGATTAGAGAGGCAGAAGTAAAGTCAAAACGGGTGTCATTCGTTCGCCCAGTTATTTATTTAAGTCTTCCCTCCTCCTCCTCTCTGCCAAATCCGAGGCACGATGCCTGTTATCTGGAATCGCATGTCTTGAATTTGCTGACGGCGATCCGTACATTCTGTTTGCGGGCTCTGGCGCCGGTTAGAGGCGTCGTCTGTCCTGAGCCAGTTTGTTGGCGCCACTGCTGTCCGTACGCTAATCTTGCAGGGCCGGCTGCGAGTGAGCGGGTGCTAGGCCGTCGCAGGAACACAATGCGAGCAATACGAGCTGCGAGTGCGTGTCATCTAGTGCACTATAATCCTGCTCTAGCAAGCCCCGCACTTTCCCCCGCCAGCGCCCTGGCGGCAACGCCGCGTTAGGAGGACACCTCGCGGGCTCCACTTACGCGAGAAAGAAACAAAGTATGCGTGAAACGAGAACGAGAACGCGAACCACTGAGCAATCTTTGGCTGAACCCAGAGAGACGAGCGAGCGCTGAAATAGTAGATGTTGCGGCTCGTAAATGCAATCAGAATCTGTTTGCTTGCAGTTTGGTTTCTCATAATCTGTCATTCGGCCTTCAGAGTTCAGACTGACAAGGTGAACCCCTAGTAAAGTGTACATTTGTTGCAAATACAAGTCAAAGGACTAGCTCAATCCGTCATCGACTGCAGAGAATAGAAGGCTCGAAGTCAGAGCAACAGGTAGACACACAGCAAGTTGCACAACCATCATCCAAACCCAACGAGGCCCAGCAACGAAAAGAAGCTGTAACCATGGCCGACTGCTGTCTCAACTTTCTGCGAAACATGGGCTCCTTCGTGCTTGGCTCCCTCAGGATGATTTTGTTCTTCGGGTGCCTCATCTACTTCATCCTCCAAGCGATTAGCTTGGCCATCCTCTTATTTGGCCGAGGCCCAATCGCAGTCGAGATGCCCATCGTATCTGGTAGCGCCCTGGACGTCTTGCTGATTTTGGCTCAACTTGCGTTGACCATCCTCGGCTGCTATGGCGCATTCTACAAGCATCACCCCAGCATCAAAGCCGTAAGTATGCCGTACACTTAGTTCTAAAACCTTCCCAATCGGACACTCAATGTCTCTCAGTCCATTAACCCCTCCCCCCCCCGTCTCGGACCGAAAATAGTTTGCTGTCCTCCTATCCATCAGCACTGGAATAAGCGTGCTATCTGTGTTCCTTACGCTCTCGCCAGGTAATCTCGCGACGTTGAACAGTCGCTTTGAGAAGCGTATGCAAAGCCTACAACCAACCTACAACTGGCACAGTCCGGCTGACGACTCCAGCCCCTACTACGAGTCCACCAGGGCTTGGGATGGGCTCCAGAGTTTGGCGTGCTGTGGGCTCAAGGGTCCGAAGGATTGGGACGAATTCAGACCATCCAATGTCAGCTTTAATGTCTATCCGCGTAGCTGCTGTCCAAGCTACCTCCTGGGCCGAACAGACCCCTGCACAACGGCATCTAACCTCTTCCAACCTGGTTGTATGACCGTCGTGCACACCATAGAGTCCATCACTCTCGTCTCCGCTCTCCTTGTTATATGCTTCAACATATTCCTATGCGTGGTCGCCTGTATTGTTGGTGGAATCAATCTTGACGAGCGCCCAACTAACGCCTCTGGTACTAATATACATGGGATCTCTGGCCATCTCCCATACCAGCAAGTCCAACGCACTGACGTGATGGTCTATCCTCGTCAGCCGCCGGTAAACCCAAATTCACATGATGCAACTAAAATCACCGAGCCACCGATGTATCCCAACGCACATGGAGTGGAGAAAACTGGCTATACTCAACCACCGCCAAGCTACGGAACAAACCCGTGATCTCGTAAGCTCATTTCCTCTAACCCTGTATATGCCGATACTCCAATAGTAGATTCAACACAAACTCACCCATTTGACTAGAATCAACACCTGTCGAAAATAAATCGAGGCTCTTTATGAGTAATCATTTGGCCATACCCAGTGCTCGAAGATGCACTCAGATATTGGGAATACCACAAGGCAGATAATCTCAGTTGAATAATAACATCAGTTAACTTTACTCACAGTCTGTTCACACGGCCCATGAAGAGAGGCATATTAGATCGATTGTGGCGGATGACGAATAGGAATGGGTGATTGGCTTCGAAGCTAGTGGGCGGTGGGCGTACAAAAGTCCGTAAAGCTATCGATACCATTGATACTGCAGCCGCCTCTGCACCAGACTCGTCAACGTTAATCTTGGCCTTATGTATAATCTTGTCAACCTTTGCCTTGTTTTGGGCAGAATTCGTAGTAAACATTCCACCTAGGTTGGCACCCTCAGTAAAGATAGAATCGACGCCCATGTCCCTTAGCGTTCTCCCTGCGTCTATCGAAGCCTCGAACGAGAATTTTGGCAACTCAAGTTGCACCTGCTGTTCGATCAATGATCGGTAGATTTCGTTCAATGTCGGCCCATCGAGAGCAGCCTGTAACTCTTCGATGCCGTCTATTTTAGCTGGCAACAAGATGACCATACTCAGTTCATGGCCATCGTTTAAGGAAAAGGGCAGCATAATTGCTTTACAATTTAGTTTGGACGTCAATTCTATCTTGCGCATTTCCTCCTTGGACAGTTCCAATGTAGGTGGAGCTGGAGTGGTTCTGGTATAGCCTGGAGGTGCCATCTGGGCTAGGAAGGCATCCATCTCGGCCTGGTTAGATGCAGATCCGAATTCTGCATATCCAAACACACCCTTTTGGCGCATAAACATGATTTTACTACCACCGCTTTCAAGACCATCATTGTAGAATAGCGCCTCATGGGTGGACCTGGTATTGAAAGTGTGCAGCCAGCGACCCTTGAAATGCGCCGCATTAAGAAGGACCATGATAAGACTTGGATCTTCTAGATCGACCTTCTCTGCCAACACTCCAATCTGATTATTTGTCTGGTTTCGGACCCAATTATTGACGCGATCATGTAACGGCTCCTCATCTTTGCTTCTCGTAAAATGTTCAATGTTAACATTGTAGTAAGTCTTGAGATCTTTCTCATAATCTGGCTTCAAGCTAACCGAATCCGTGTTTGTTAGGACGAGATTTGCTAGAGTAAAGTTGAGCTGCCCACTTAGTGCTGTACTGTTTTCTTTGCTTGAAGTTTGAAGGAGAGCTGAGAACTTGTTCCCTTTCTTGCCAGAAGAAATCGGCAATTTTAACTCGTCTTGTTCTACAGATTCTGGATCAGTGTTGAACAAATCTGGTCCCTCATTAGATGCGCCCACAGGACTTGGTGAGATGGTTAGGTGGGTTGCAGATCGGATACTTTGGAATACGTTTCGCATCGCCTCATGCGGCTTCAATCGCTGGTCACTATTAATATCAGTTAAATTGTCACTAAGCAAACCTGTTGCTATATAACCCAAAACATCGGCCAATTGGTGTTCGGTTGCGCTGTTGATTGTTGTGCCCAAAAGAACCATGTTCATTAAGTTCTGAAGTGATAGCGGCGAGAATATGACATTTTTGGTGTCGCCAAGCGACACTTTTTTGATGAAATTCAAACCAAATTGGGTTGTTGCGTCGGACACCCGAGCCTCGATAGAATTTGGCGCAAAATCGTGCATTTGTGGCGCGAGAGTCGGCTTGTTAAGTATTAAGCGGCTTTCGCCTGCTTGCTTTGCGAGGATCTTCTTTAAATGTTCCACATCTTTTCCATCAATTGAGCTATTTATCGGAGCTTGACTGGCTGGATATGATATAGTAGGAGTTGTGGATTTGGTGGTTGCTCTTTCGACTGACGCAACGAGGAAAGCTTGTGTTAGCATAACCAAGGCAACCAACAGACGGGCGGCTGGTGGATTGACTGTATTGTTCAACATTTTTCACTTGCTACACAAAGCCTCTCCAGTTTCCTATGGCTGGAACTTTTGGGTCGAAGGATTCAATGTTTTCTCGAAATGTGTTTTATGATCTTGATCATCTCAGCTATGGAAATGGTGAGTTCTATTCATGAAATTGTGTCTTTTAATCAGTACAAATTTACGCTTGCTGCCGACTAAACATGGGCATCTTATGCATTGGACTGTAAGTTACAAGAGAGCTTAGCTAAGCATAGGCGAGAAGTGACTGTAACTTGCTTCTGTAAGTTACATTTGTGATCAATGCTACTGTAAACAAAGTTTATGCAATATAAGTTCCTCCAAGTGCGCTTTCGCCATCAACGACTTTCCTTCGCCCTGAGATTCCGGTGAAATACTCGTTTATGACTCAAGTCATTGGTAGAATCTAATCTCTTGTGGTCGTAGCTTGGAAAAGGAATTTTCAATTTGTTTAATGATGGCTCCTAAGTGCACCTGTCAATCAGAGTTTCAGCCCTCAATTGATTGCAAGCGTATTTGATGGCTGAGGGCTTCAAGCTCGAGCATTCAGTGGTTGAGGCCGCTGGTTTGGCAGCAGCTACTAGGCAGCAACTAGGCTGGATGCCGTATGATTTGACTGTCAATAAACGAGCCGAGGACTCGCTATTAATTTAACAAATGTTTCGAGACGACGAGCGATATTGGAGGAGCGTCGCCTGTTGAGTAAGCTCATTCTTGATTGCATAAACACGCTCCAACCAAATTGTTCAGCCAGTCATTCTAGATTGAACGAAATGATGTGAATCTGGCCATTAATCTAACACAAATGGTACGAACAAAAGTCCGTTCAAAACAGGTTGAGTCGAACACCAAGGGGCACACTAAGGTCTGACCTTGAATCGACTGCGAGATTTCTGCTCGAAGGCACTATCAACTGATTAATCATCCGAATTCATGGAAGCTCAGGAGTCTCGGTCGATTTATCGCCATTTCAAATCATTGTTTCCAGACAGCTGACCTCATGAGCAGATTGAAGCGTGCGCACCCTAGCCTCAGCAGAATCTCGAGGATACGCTCACGGAGACCAAGAAACTTCTTGTAACTTAATTGATCACCTTAGGAATCCCAATGCGCAAACTAAGGTACCAGGTGATGAGCAGAAAAGATTTGCGATCCAAACATGAGCGGAAGGCCGTTGTCAGGTTCAAAGGAGCTTGCTTGCTGGTAAGTATGGCTTGTTGGAACCGACAAACGCAGTCATTGGATAACACCCTGGTGCGGCCAAGGCGAAGATAATCTTGTTACCATCCCCGAAATTTCAACCATTGCTTCGCATCTAATAGAACCTACAGTCCTCCTCAAAAGAGGAATTCAAAGCCGAAGGCCGACCACTTGAAATCGGCCTGTAATCGCATCAGGTCTGACAAACTTTATGCCTCTCATTATCTGCATACCTCTCGCTGAGATTACGATGCTAACGAAGGTTCTACCAACAGGTCGACATGGCCTGTGAAGTTCTCTCTCCTCTCCTTGGACGTTACTTTATACCTCCTTTGTGGGACGGCCATAGCCTTGTTTCGTGAGCAAGCAATAGAGAATCTGCCTGATGGCTAGTCGGGAGAGCAGTCAGGTGGGATCGGGGGAAGCTAGAGTGGGTAGTCGAGGATGGGTTAGGTTTAACAGGACAGAATGAACAGAGGATCAAGGGCAAAGGTTCGGCTACAGATGCCCCCTCGCCGCTTCCCCTCACTACTTCCCGCTTAATAGCATCCGCATATTGAATCGTGAGGTAGAGGTTGCTGCACATGTAGAGTAGACTGACTTTTGTATTATCCAGCTCACTCAAACTTGTAGGTAAATCTCATAAAATATTGCCGAAAAGCCCATCGGTGTTTGCAGCGCTCTCGATTTGGGATCGCAAAAGCTTGCCAGCTTGTCTAGAATATCATTGACCAGCCCACATGTCTGTATTGGCACTGTCAATTTGGATTGATCACCTGGAACATCGGCTCACCGATTCAGGCGGTCCAGAGCGCACCTGGTGCCGGCTTTTGTTGGCGCAGGAGCAGTGCAGGAACCAGAACAAATAGACAGGGAGGGCAGCGGCAGAAACTTGCGCAAGCCACAGGTTTGTTTTGGTCGCTGAAAATGACGAAATCGACGACGGCGCCATAGGGACAAAGGGCATTCTTCAGCTTAAGTTCAATAAAGATATTGTCAAATCCACAGTTAAATGTCCTAATCAATTTATGGGACCATTATACTGTTGCTGTTGCGTGAAGCTGAATCTGACACATTGACGGCGAGGACTAACGAGAAACAAGGGCAAAAATATGTCTCAGCAGGGACAAACTGGTGAAGCGAGCAAGAATCCTACAGTAGACGATCTGTTGAAGATGATAACAAGTAAGGGGGGACCAACCATTAGTGGCTCGAAGCCGCCACCCGTGCCACCAAAACCTAAGCATGATAGAGGTAATTTTAGCGATGTTATTGATCGCGGTTTCAGAAAATACTTTCCACTGAAGCATGACAAGATTTCGTCCTCAGATAAGGTCGAACATAATGCTCCAGACTGGAAATATGAAACGCACGAACCAAAGATTGATCAAGATAGCGATACGCACCAGAACTCCGTTTTAGGATCTCAAAAGTCCTCTTCTGATTTTGCTGGCGGCGTCGAGTGTTTTAAACCAGTACAGTCTGGACGATCGGCCAACTTTTCATTCAATCAAGTGATAGCGACAGCACCATCAACATTGACTAATTTAAGAAACAGAACCAACAATCAAGAGAGCGATCCGATCGTGACTGAATCTCCAGACGAAACTAACAATAACAATGTTGTTAAACATGATAGAATCAATAATACAACGATCGTTGAAATTTTAGAGGCACCATCACAACATAGACTGAACAAAACCTATGGCGACAAAAGTAACATTAATCCAACCTTCAACAGGTCGCTACAGCAACAGCAGCAGTTATTTTATGAAAATAATTCCTATGCTGCCCCAGTGGTTACATCTGCCACTGATGACGATGATGATGAAAGCGATGACGGTAGTCAAAGCGACACAGATGTAACTCTGCCCACAGAGATGGAAGTTGAGTCAATATTGAATGACTCAGCAAAGGATCATCTGCCTAGAACTTCAACTCCCACCTCTACATTGCGCTATCCAGACAGATATCCATCAACTAGCATTCCCCCTACTAATTCAAGAGAAAGTCATAAAATCCAAGGGCAAATTGATTTACGCCCACAAAATAACCGCGCTCCTAGTAGCGAGGAAGATACCTTGAACGTTTCCAGAGATACAGATGAACTGACTAATTTAAGTGCCACGAACAATCTATCAGGAGGTGAGGTCGTAGGTATCTATGATAGCTCTGATCAAGCCAATAGCTCAAAGGACTCTCCCCGCGCCCTAGGCCTCCGAGATAAGGTGCCTTACACGGTGCAAGTTGCAAATGAAACTATGATGAGTTCCAAAGTTACTCCCACATCAAAGTCAGGGAGTGAATGTTCTGAAGCGCAGCTATTGCATTCGCCATGTCAAGACAAACTGAGAGACCTCGTTGAGCTGACAAACACGCTCAAGGGTTATATCGAAAAATTAGAATCTCAAGTCGCTCATCTCACAACTAAAGTTGATGGGCTTGAACTTCAGCTTGACAAGCAGCGAGATATGAGCGAATTGAATTCAAATCAACCAGACTCGAGTATTTCCTCAGGCAAGCAGCAATATAACTATCTCAAGTCAAATGGCATGTCGGGCCAACGATTTTCACAATCTACCTCAACCATCAACAGACTGACCCCTCAAAACTTTCAACCGACGAACTCTCATATCTCCACATCTACCTTCTCTCGCACTAATGTGGCGACAATTTCGCGCAACTCAAACCCTTCGCCAGCCTATTACACGAATGGACCCGCATCTGCCTCGGTCAATCACAGCACGAGTAGACCAACTCTATCACAGTCATGTGGTAATACAGTATCCAAATCTCAAAGGAAACCGAACATTTACTCATCGTCAAATTCGATCTACGCAGATAGTATCAAAACTGGCAGCACATCGATCTCACCAACCCCCAACAACCAGAACCACCGCCTGTCAACCTCACCAACATCGCTCATGACCAATAAGCGTGATTCAATAGCATACGCGTCCATGCTATCACTCTGCTCTACAGGGTCAACCCTCAAGAGGAATCATGCCGCCACCGGTTCAGTGGCCAATTTGACACAGGTAGGCGGCCAACTTTCAAATTGGCCGTCATTAAGTAGCTTTATTCAGTCAAAGCACAGGGCCAAAGAAATACATTACAGTGAGGATGAACGATTAGTGAGAATGGTTCTGTATAACTCGCTTATCGCTATGCGCGTCCCTAATTGGGTCGAGAGCAATTACAATCTAGAAAAAATTGTAGAACCGCCCTCAGTTCGCCTGAAGTTGGATTGGGTGCATGGCTATCGTGGTCGAGATTGTCGTTCAAATATTTTCTACTTACCTACTGGCGAATGTATCTACTTTGTAGCGTCAATAGTAGTACTTTACAATCCAGACGAAAAGACTCAGCGCCACTACTTGGGTCACACAGACAGCGTGAAATGTCTGGCTGTTCATCCAAATAAGTTGATCATAGCCTCAGGTCAGTCGGCCGTACAGAACCGACGCGACAAGCGACCGATAGTAAGAGTTTGGAACACTGTTAGCTTGGCTACTTTGCGAGTCATTGGTTTCAACGAAGACTTTGATAGATCCATCTGTTGCCTGGCGTTCTCGAAACACGACCAGGGTGCCACTCTAGCAGTTGTTGATGAATCAAATGAGCATACAATCACGTTACTAGATTGGCAACGTGAGAGAAATTGGCGGTTAGCTGAGACGAACAGTGGCCATGAACCAGTTTTAGCAATTGATTTCCATCCGATTGACAAGTATTCGCTAGTTGCTGTCGGTAAGTCTAGTATCAATTTTTGGGACACAAGAGGAATGACATTAACCAAGAAAGCTGGTTTATTCGACAAATACGACAAGCCGAAGTATGTACTTTGCCTCACATTCAACGATTTTGGTGATACTGTCACTGGCGACTCAAACGGAAACGTGATCATATGGCCTAGAGGAGCTAACAGACCAAGAAAAGTAATTCACGACGCTCATCAAGGGGGAGTCTTCTCTGTTCTTGCCATGAAAGATGGCAGTTATTTGACGGGTGGCCGGGATAGGCGTATTGTTGAATGGGATGAAAATTTTACCCGAACTGGCCGCGAGGCTGAACTGCCAGAGCACTGCGGTGGAATAAGATTCATCACCTGCGCACGCGGATCCCAGGTTCTCATAGGAACATTGCGCAATTCAATTCTGCTGGGTTCGCTCGATAACAACTTCCTACTTATAATGCAAGGTCATACTGAGGCAACGTCTGCATTAGCTGTTCATCCCATTAGAAGACAATACCTAACTGGAGGCTTCGACGACCAAATTCATCTATTCGACGCATCGACGCACGATACGCTATGGACCAAATGTTTAATGATGCCAGCTACCACAGCGAGCTTTTCACCCAATGGTTCTCTGCTCATAGTCGGCTCAACTCTCGGTAAATGGCTCGTTCTAGACGCTATCACACAAGAAATACTATTTACAAAGTGTGATGGTTCTGGAACAATCAACTGCATCAAATTTTCACCTGATGGAGAGTGTTTTGCAATGGGATCGAGTGATTCACAAATCTATGTTTACCAAACCACCGAGGCCGGAAACAAATTCTGTCGGGTCGGTACCTGCGTGGGACACTCAGCCCCTGTCAAAGAAATAGATTGGAGCGATGACAGTCGCTTTATGCAGACACAGTCAATGAATTTCGAGCTCATGTTCTGGAGAGCTCTAAGCTGTCGTCCACTAGACAATGAGAACATAATCGACGATCTCAGGTGGTTCACACACAACTGCACCATCGGATTCAGCGTGATTGGAATCTGGTCCGACTCCATCGATTCAGCGCTCATAAGCCATTGTGATAAATCTAACAGTGATGACTTGATGGTCTCTGTCACAGATACTGGCAACATCAACATTCTACGATGGCCTCCATGCTACAACCAATGTCTTTCACAGAAGTACTACGGAAATGTAGAGAAGTTTAACTTTATTAAGTTTTTATTTGACGATTCCAAACTGATCGCAGTTGGAGCCAAAACTTGTGTCACAACTGAGTGGATCGTTGACAAAGGGGAAACTTTCAGCAGATCTAGTGTCAGCCATCTCGAAGAGTGAGAAGAATCTTAGACGTCTTTGAGGATTGCATTCGAAATTGGTAAACCCTGGGTACCAAGAAAGAAATGTATAGGAGATGAATGATATATCATATTAAATTATTTTTCGCACCCAGAAAGTACATAATCTTATTTTGAGTAGCGACCATCTATAGCTAACCAATGAAAATCTAGGTTGGAAATTCGTAACATAATCTCGATTATGATGGAAGGCAAGAGCCTCAGTTGACAACACTTGATTCGTAGATTTATTCAGGAGGTCAACAACCATTTTGATTTATATAGTTCTGAAAAGTACTGCACTTTTGTTGTTCCAGCTCTTTCTTCTTTGACTCGGTTTGTTTCTTCAACTCGACTAACTCCTCTAACACATCCATTGCCGACTTTTTCATATCACATTTTGCTGACTCCTCAAGAACTTCCGCCCGCTTGCTAAGCATCTCCAATCTGTGTACTAAAGCCCTAGAATGGTTGTATAACTCTTTTTTAGCAATTGTTGATGGCGAGCTTACAGTGAGAAATTGTTGATTCTTTCCGGAGAACGAGAGTAACTGCTGGCTCTGGCCGGTGAAATGTGAACAAATCGGAAAAGGTTGTTGATCTTTCAACTTTGGATCTGTGTTGCGAATGTCAATGTAGTTATTCGTGGGTGAAATAGCGGAGGGAGAGGATCTTTCGGTCAACGAATAGATGAATTCCATTTCGTTTGCCACCTCGCGCATCGTTGGCCGAGCTTTGGGTTCCTTGTTCCAAGACTTGGTGATCAATCTCCAGATTATAATTGGGCAGTTTTCCAACTCACTTGGCCGGGTTCCTTCTTGCTTAACACGCCATAAGATTTGATATGGATTTGAGTATTGTTGCGAGTAAGGATGTCGTCGGGCAAGTGTTTCCCAAAAGATTATGCTCCAACTAAATACATCACCAGATTCCAAGTAACTAGATGTTGCAAAAACTTCGGGCGCCATGTATGAGGCTGAGCCCGTATTGTTTGTCATATGAGTTTTTACGGTGCAAGCAGTTCCAAAATCACATATCTTTAGAATCTTTCCACGTGAAAACAACAAGAGATTAGCGGGCTTCAAATCACGATGCATGATTGGTTTAGGCCTCAATTCATGGAGATAAGCGACACCTCTGGCTGTTTGCATAGCCCAGCTACAGGCGTGTCTGAGATCATATTGTTGGTGCCGACATTCGTGCAACAAGTGATTGAGGGATCCACCCTCCGCATATTCCATAATAAGGTAATGGTTATCGGAGAAGGTTGATGCCCCATACAAGGTGACAATGTTTGGATGTTTGACTTTGGATAGTTGCTCGACTTCAATCACAAAAGAATTGATCTCTTCTCGTGTCCTGAATTGCTTGACGGCCACATGACGGCCACGCCAGCGTCCCTTATAGACAGTTCCAAACGATCCACTGCCCAGAGTTTCACTTGATAGTTTCAGCTCCTTGAAAGGAATCCTATGGGTAAAATCGAGTGGGGAGGTTGGCGTCAATGGAGGTGGTAGCCTGTGAGGGTAGTGGTGCTGGAGAGCGCGTGACATGATGATATTCATGTCATCAATAAGTGTTAATTTTAAATAGCTTGCTCTGGAGTAGAATCACTTGATTGCAAACCAGTTGATCCAATTCTATTGTCCCAAAATAAATGGTTCCTCTTTTACAGCGAAAGATGATAATCTGCGTTCTGTAGGAATAGTTGGTTGGGCAACAAGTCCTATAATTTTGCACGGTTCGTTTATGACTGCTGTTGATACAATCTGTTGTTACTTGAGTTCCTAAAAACGTAATTATATAATATTAAGATTTGATAATGAAGCGATACGGGTCAACTAGTATCAATATTGCACCTTGAAGTATTTCTTACAGCTTCCAAGACTGGCGAGGAGCTTCTTAGAGTGTTCCAATAAGGTTGGTTACACCAGGCTGCAATTGGTGATGGAAACTCTAAATTTATCTTCGACCAATGTTAGCCCTCTTGCTCTCATCTCTAGCTAAACTTCTCCAATTCAATAGCTCAACATCTCGCGTGCCATCCACCCAATCAGCCAAGAACACCCATCCATTTAAGACTCTATGGGAGAAGATACCGCCAATTGGATCGTGCAATGACAGACAGTTGGTAGAATACAACTTGAATACATGAGAGATACATTGGTGTGATCCTTGTTTTCACACAATTGCTCTCTCGCATATATACATTCGATCTTGCCGCTTTATCATTTAGAGATCTGTGGTAAAGATCGGGATCACGCGGGCAAACACGCCCCCCTGAAAAGCTTTCGGATATCAGTACTCAACACTGCGCGTATGAGAGCAGATTGGGTGCAATTCAACTATTGACTAGGGTTGTCTCCACCTCTGATCGTATCCTTTCCGAGAGGAAGTCACTGGAAGACGCTTCAGGCCGAATGAAGCGGCATCAAAAGATGCTATTTCAATTTTATTTCCCCACTTGCGACTATGGAATCATCCGAGTTCGAGTTTGAACCCTCTGGAATCCGCCGTTGCGAGCCAATTTCGGTTCATTTTGTAGCTAAGCGCTGCAAAACGCGACTACCTGTGAGACTGTGAAGTATACCGATGGAGTTGGGTGCGTCTAGCTGGATTAAAATCTTAACCATTGCTCACGCCTCAGAACCTATTGCTATCAATGTTGAGCCTTGAGGGGCTACGATGGTTCAATAAGTCTAACATGTGGCTCTAGTTGTTTGCAACTGTCGACAATTTATTACTCGTCAACTATGTCATGGCACGAACAGATCACATCAGTGTCCGTCGTTTAGCCGCGTCGACGGAAAGACTCAAGCTACTGAAAGTGGCCGAGTCGTTGATTACTTTATAGCTAAAAAATCGCCAAAAGGGTGAATCAAGGCGTTGAATTCAACCGAGAGGATCTTGCTACAATGACAACTCACAAAGCATCGATTCTTGCATTACTGGTCATCGTTGCATTTGGTTGCCATACCAGTAAAGCAACGAACGCGAGTTATGGTAGCGCCCGGCTAAGACAGATTGATAGGGAAAAGGTTATGATAACGTACTTCTCTCCAGTAGAACCCGACAGGAGGCTTAAATGTGGAAGACCGTTTCACTCAATCGATGACCGCATCGTCGGCGGTAAGGTTGCCACAATTGCTCAGTTTCCGTAAGTTCCGTTTACAAACCAAGCATGTCGCCATAGATTTTTGACTCAATATTTAGAGTGACAAACCTTCATTTTCAGCTGGATTGTGTCCATACAACACGAGAAGAGTTCCTGGTTTGGTCTCAAGAGTTTTAGGCACATGTGCGGAGGTAGCCTTGTAACTCCATCATGGATCGTAACAGCAGCTCACTGTCTTTACAACAAGGATGGTCCTCTTAAAATAATTGCCGGAGTCGACAACATGAACTATCTTTATCGTGCTCAGTTGAGGTCCGTGGCGGATAAGATTGTGCATCCAGAGTTCGATCCAGCTTCCTACAACAACGATATTGCCCTTATCAAGGTCAATCAGCCGTTCAATCTAGAGTCCTCGTTTAGTCGCGTCAGGCTAATTTGTCTGGAACGAAATGTGCCCGTGGTTCCTTATGATATTGCTATCATTTGCGGCTTTGGCTCAACCAGGTTCCATCAAAAGGCAAGGACTCACCTCTATAGCACTGAGATTGCGATTGTCGATCAACGAACTTGCAATGCCTCTTTCAGTAACACCATAACCGAAAATATGATTTGCGCTGGCGGAATGGTGGCCCATAAACGCGATGCATGCTCGGTAAGTTTAATTTTGAACCAGTTGGGTCAGTTTGGAGACAAATTTTAACCAAATGCCACCACCAACCACAGGGCGATAGCGGAGGGCCCTTGCAACTTGAGGTGGACGATCACATCTCGCTAATTGGAGTTGTGAGGTAAGATGCAATGAAATTTCAACCCACTCAGTGGATCTGATTGATTGCGCTAACACGCCTGCTCGGTTCAACTTCTCAAAGCTTCGGAAACGACTGCGCCCTCAAAGGATATCCAGGAGTCTATACAAATATCGCAAAATATTACGACTGGATCTTGAGCCACCTGGACGAGCCTTTGGTCGATCCTTAATAAAATTGGAAACGATGCCTTTGAGAGGTCTGCATTCTTTAAAGCTGCCTGTTTATGGATGGGATTCAGTGGATTGACTCTAAAAGTTGTGACTGCCTCGAAAGGGGGACCGATTTTTCCGGAAATCTAGAGAGAGTCTGCTATTTACAATGTTTCAAGTTGGACACATCGAAGCAGACATCTCTTAACTTGGGCATAGCTTACAGTGGGCAAGTTTTGCACTCATTGTAAGGCTTTGTAATCAAGTAAAAAGGAGACTCCTTGTTGGTTCAATCAAACTCCGACAGAAGCCTTTCGACTGCTTTCCTCCGATTGGCTCAATCAGAACTCACTGAGGATTGTGCTTAGCCCCTTACAAGTGCTGAAACTTTAGGAAGCGAGAGATTTTCATCTTACATCCAAGCAATCAATTGAAAGTTGCTCAGCGTCTCTATTGATAGCCAGATGAGAAGAGATGGCAACCATTCTTGGAGCTTGAGTTTAATCTCGCCCATCACATTGGCGCTCCAGTCTAAAGCTCGACAGAAGGGTTCCTCTTATGATGCGGATCATTTCTAAACTGTTTGCTCACCAATGATGGGCAACGGAGCGTGTGAGTGGCTGTTTCGCCGGTTGCCTAGGGGCGGCTCCGCGAACTGCGCTAGGTGCCGCTGCATTCTCGCGGAGCATGAGCCGCAGTAGGCACGCTTCGTCCTAGCCTATCCACCATGTGTGCTTAAATGTAACGTCTTCAGTTTAATACTCGTGAATGCTCGCGCAATTTCCGTCTCAGATCCGCTTGGATCATCCATTAGCTCGGGCACCTCCAAAGGGTGCTAGTTTCAGCATTCAAGTTGTCCAATAGCAACAAATAGCCAAGGAACAACCACCAATATGCCCACCCCAGGTTTTGTTTGCAAAACAGTTACTCTAGTCTATTGTTTGGCCTTCGTAATCAACCCAACCGCCGCTAGCACGGCCATGAAGCGACTCTACGAGGATCTTTTCACAGACTACAATAGACTAATATTACCTGTGGCAAACAATAGGACGAAAGTGAAAGTAACACTTGGCCTCAAGTTGGGCCAAATATTGGATCTAAATTTGAAGCAGCAAATTTTGTCCACAAATGTCTGGGTGGAGCAGACTTGGCATGATTACAAATTAGAATGGTCGCCAGATTTGTATGAGGGCATTGATATGATTCATGTTCCAGCTGAAAATTTGTGGATTCCAGATATTGTTTTATTCAACAATGCTGACGGAAACTACGAGCTAACTCTTGTAGCGAAGGCGCGAGTTTATTACAATGGAACTGTTGTTTGGAAACCGCCAACCATGTTCAGGAGCACCTGCGAGATTGACGTAGAATACTTTCCCTTCGACATACAAACCTGCTTCCTGAGATTTGGCTCGTGGACTTACGCGGGCGACGAGGTTGAGCTTCAGCATGTTGGAAACAAGAGGAAGGTAGAGATTGGAATTGATTTGAGCCAATTTTACAAGAACGTTGAATGGGACATTATAGATGTTCCAGCGTATTACAATGAGGTCTATTATGAATGCTGCACAGAACCATATCCAGACATAACCTTCAAAATCGTTATCCGCCGCAAGATGCTCTTCTATCTGGTCAACCTAATCCTCCCAGTGGCCCTAATGACATTCATGACAGTTTCAGTCTTCTATTTGCCATCGGATTCCAACGAGAAGGTAACCCTGAGCATATCTATTCTAACCTCGTTGATTGTGTTCTTCTTGCTCATGTTGGAGATAATTCCAGCCTCAAGCCTTGCCGTGCCCCTCTTCGGCAAATATCTACTCTTCACGCTAGTTCTAGTCTCTCTATCAGCTTGCGTCTCCGTTTACGTGCTCAACATTCACCACAGGTGCCCGTCAGTGCACGCAATGTCGCCCCGAACTAGAAAAATCTTCCTCGAAGCCTTGCCGAGGCTCCTCCACCTGAATAGGCCGGACCCGCGCGAGAGGAGCAGCTTGAATAGGTTCAGGAAGAAGAAGGTTGCGCAACAACTACTTGCCGCCTCATCCACAAACAAAGTCTACGACCTTGCACAGCCACTGGCCGCTAGCTTGAATTTGATTGAAACTTTGCACAAAAGCTACGAGTTCAATCCCAAGGATGATGAACTCCAGACGGAGGACGAGGGCAGGTACTTTAGGCGTTACGTTGACAATTACATAAGCCGCTTGAAGAAGGTCGGCGGCGAGGAGGGCGGCGCGAACTATTGCGCCTGCAACACCACCAACGCAAAGCCCTATGGCTGTTGCGAGCACAAGAAGTGTTGCTCTCAGGCCAACCAATCCTGGCAGAGGCACCTAGCTGCCAATCGCCAACGACTCGCCGCTAGTTGTTGTGGCACAAACGTTGACTTGACCGAGAGTAGCGCCGACATGATGTGCCCGCTGATGCCGACTCAGGTGGCCAGTTTTGACAACTCGTCCTCCTGTAACAACAAAAATCACAACAACTGGCCCAGGAATCGGCCAGCGTCTGCAGGCTACCAAAATGGTTGCAGTTGCGCCGGACGCCAATCTTGTCGCGCCAGAATGCCAAACGACGACACATTGGACATGACCTTCGATTACGACGAACAGGACAACAACGGCCTGAGCGCCGTCCCCGATCGATGCCCGGCCGCCAACTTGAGCGCGGCTCCAAACGAGGATCAGGGTTTGCCGTCGCCTCCGCCGCCACCCAGACAGGTTGCTCACTTGCAGTCAAGCAACAGTGGTAGGCTGTCGAGTTGCGGCAAGAGCGTTAGCACAAATAGTCCCCGAAAGGGTTTCAAGGGAGCACAAACAGAGGCAGGCGAGCCACTGGACAACGGCCAGTTGGTGGACAAACTTCTTAGCAGCATTTACTTGCTAGACAATGGATCTGATGAGGTTGACACCACAACCACAAGCGGCAACAACGAGCCCGACGACGTTGATCATCTGATGGGCTCTTCCACGAACGCAAACTCAATCTCGCAAAACACCGTGATATATGCAAAAGGGCAGAACAAGATACCTGATTACGTTTCGCCACTCAATATGGTAAACACAAATTGTGCTCTGAACGCAATCGAAAATTACACAACCTCAAACTGTCAACCAAGGCAGTTGAATACTCAGCAAAGATTGCAATCACATCCTGGCTTCAGTTGCGAGAAACGCGATTGCGATGCACCTGAGCATGGCGCCGTTACAACCACTAACACGATTGCTAGAGAGCTGAATTGTCACTGCGCACTTGCACAATCTAAAATGCATTTGCCTAACCAGCAATGGCGCTCCAGCTCAGTCTCGTCTGTGCAACAACCGTCTCAGGCGCACGAAATCGGTAAGGCAGCAAGAGTTGAGCCGCAGGAAACTATGAGGCAACCATCTGACTTGTTGCTATCGCTTCGGCTCGCCTATGATCAGATGCCCGCCGAGGTTAGGGCCGCAATCAGGAGTATCCTCTTCATTGCGGACACAATCAAGAACGAAGACGACGAGAACAGCGCAATTGAGGATTGGGAATCAATGTCCATGGTTGTGGATCGCCTCTTTCTTTGGATCTTCTTCCTTCTCTGCACCTTTGGCTCGGTTATTATTCTGGCCCTCGCGCCCTCGCTCTACGATCAGCGAGCCTCAATCGATGACAAACTTCGTATCGACATCCCGCCAAGTAACTGCTCGGCCTCTGTCTATGCACATTGATGCAGATCTTCGAACAGATTTAGATAAACGAAGCCCACCAGCTCGCTGTCATAATGCCCATCATAAACTGAGTGTGTCTCGCTAGCACTGGACTCGCTCTAGCTTGCCCAACAAACTGAACCTATTGATCTCTCGCAGATCTGACCGATCTAAACGGCTCACTTGGGCGAACTTTGTAAGCCAATCCTAGGGCTAGTTTATGCTCGAACGATGGCTGGGGATTTTCCCAACCAAGAGTCTCGGTCTTATACTCGGCGCGTGATCACATTGTTGCTTGCAATCCGGATTTTGTCAGCCAGTAACATGGTCCCATGTCTGGCACTTGGTCCCAGCAAAAATGATGCTTTTGCCACTGGAAAATTTACTACAACTCGAGCAGCTGCCGCTGATTTGCACGCCCCCAGGACGAGGTGATCAAGCAGAATGGAAGACAGGCCTGCTTTGGTCGTAACTACCAAAGTAAAGTTACAGCGACATGAACGGTTCCCTCTTTGTCTAGTTGGCCGTGGTTTTGGATAAAAGCACGGCACTATGCGAACCGGCCAGGATGTCGACTGTTAGTCTGCTCATGGCTCCTTACGACAACTAGCTGCAACACGCTGAGCTGAGTCCACTATGAAAGGTAAACACTGCGACAATGAATGATCAGAGCGGCGGGAGAGGAAATGCGAGGTGGCAAACCAGCCATTGTTTGGCAACTAACTAAACCCGACTCACACCGCTAGCGGCTGCTCCGCCTAAAACGTCACTTGCCCACAACGAAAACACTCCTGGCTCTAATTCTGGATGAACCTCTGACAAATCGCCACTTATCTGGGTTTCGAGCACACGAATGAGCAAGCGATAAGATCAGGCCACTTTTGAAGGCATTATCAATCCTATAGGTCTATTACCCCGGGGCCTTCGAAGTTACCCCTCCTTGGAGGCGGATAGACGAGCAGTGAGAACCGCCAGGGTGCTGCAATGGGTTTGTCTCAAACTGGTCTCGTCCCGTTCTTAGCGTTCGACCGGCGGATAGCTAGTCAGGTGATGATAGATGGGGAACTCACGTTGCCGGAAATCGAGCCTCGTATGTGAGGACCACTGATCATGGGACGGGCTCGATACGATCTGAAAATTTTCAAACTATGGAGTCCATGCAAGGTTATATAGTATCTGAATGCAACAATAATCGGCCGCAAATTTCAATGGAAAACAAATCATGGTCCAGGAGAAACGCTTGCTCATAGGTGGGCGAGGCCGGCCAAGCGGGCGTGGAATCCCGTACGAGCGTGGAATATCGCCTATAACCTTAGATTTTGCAAGACAGGCAACGTTGACTCGCAGGCAAGACGAACAACCCAAGGGTCTCAACTTCTTTGCTCTCCGTTGCATTGTCTCAAGAAGCGTCTACCAGCAGGTTTCTGGATCGGATGTTGAGCAATACATGTAATGGACCGGCCAAGCGGCCTATTGTTAGCGGGCGGCAGCCCAACTCAAGCAACAAATTTGCGACACGTATATCTGCGGCCACAATAAGCGTTATACAGCATGAGCTCGAGACAGGGGAGATGGTGTGCAAGCGAGCGGCGCGGTAGACTCGTGTCACCGTCATTGTTGACTACTCCGACTGTAACTAGATCAAATCAACTGATAGGCGACAATCGATTGAAGTTACCATTACTCACAACTCTCGGTTTGAACACCTAAATTTGGCTTATTTCTGCACTCTCAATCTGGCGGCGCTCAAATTGGAGAGGACTGTTTCTCTCCATTCGTCAGTATTAGATTCTCGTCCAGGCAGAACAGAGCCAACAGCGAACAACTTCTAATTAGCTTAACCCTCATCATAACTTGTTACCTTAATTCAACCCTCAGTCAGAGAATAAACAACCTTTATTGCTCACACGCAAGCCGATCTCTCTTGATCATCAGGTAGCAGTTGCGCCAACGGTTTCTATTTCAACCTCTTGCCTCTATAAATTTACAAAACTGCATCCAGCCAGAAAGTTCGTTTCGAGTTTGTCGGCCAAACTGGTCGAATCATATCCAATAACGTCGACTAAATTGTTCCCCGGTCGATCTTTAAAACCAAAATTTCAACCTGACTTGAGCCTGACGTTTCTCAACACAAAGTTTCGGCCACCCTAATTTTAGCCCGAAAAGCAAGCGCCCATTTTTGTGTTGAACGACTGTTTGTTTACTACATTCGTTTCAAATGGTTGTCAAGTCGGGTATTCAGTTGACCAACTCGCCTGATTTTGCGAAATAATCTAACAATCGATAGAGCCAAGAGGGTTGTCCTGTAAAAGAGATAGATAGACTTAGTGTGCGTGTGTGATTCCGTGTTCAGATTCCAGAGAAACTCGCGCCCTTTTAGTCCACACAGGTTAACGGAAACTCGCCACCCAATTCAAGGTGCCAGCAATCAACTATTTACACAACCATATCGAGCAATATATTGAACGAGAGGCGAAAATGGTCCACAACGACTTCGAGGAGAGCTATGGATTCGGCAATGGCGGCTACGATGCCAGATTCTCGTACTCCTCGTACGTCCCAGACAATTGGGAGCAGATTGCAGAGCCAACGATGCCTCTCAAGGCCTCGAAGCTAGCGGCCGCAAATCGCGGCGACTTTCAAGCAAGCGTTGAGGTTAAATCAAGACAAATCTCGAGACAGATCATAATTGTAAATCTGATCTCTTTGCTTATCAATCTGTTGCTAGCCATTGTGGGCTTCTATTTTGCTTTCGTCAACAATAGCTCATCGACGACAGCATTTGCGGCCGATTGTGTGCTGGACTTCATTTCGAGCGCGATTGTTTTGTGGCGCTATCATGGCAACCTGAGCAGCCTATACATGCAAGCCCGCGAGCAAATCGCCTGCATCTATCTTGGCGCCCTATTCGAGATATCAGCTTTGGCCATCATTGTCAAGTCCATTAGTGATATAACCTCGGGCGCTGGTTTGGACATTGAACCTGAGAAGGGCGGCTCTTACGAGCTCGTTTATCTGGCAATTGCAGCAACTGTTGCCTGCACAGTCCTAACCGTATTCAAATGTGCACTTTTCAGAACACTGAGGGACAACTCTATCCTTCTAGACGGTAAGTAAACAAACTAACTCACACCAAATCATACCTAAGCTCCAATCACTCACCTCAAGTCTCCTCCATTCGTGCATCCGCCCATCCTCCTCCCCACTGTTAATGCTAACAACTTAAAATAAATCACCAATTTGCCCGCCGAATAACAGTTATAAATACGGTGATTTCGACTGTATTCGCCTTGTCGATTGTTATGTCGCAAGCTTTGATCAGTGTGAACCCTTCGTTTTGGTACCTGGACCCTTCCCTGAGCATCGTGTTGGCTCTTTTCATGGTCGGTTTTGGTGTAAAGGTTATTCACCAGAACCTCAACATTCTGAAGCCAATTTACTATAACAACTCAAGCGGCTCGTTTCAACAATCACGCGGGTATCCATCTAATTTGGGCGCACCCAACAACCACATTGAAAGCGTTAGAGGCCCGCAAAGCTCTGCTTATGGGACTAATTTGCACATATCAGTTGAGCATGACAGGATGGTCAATTGGCAGAAGACGGACTATTCAACGATAACTTTCAATTAGACTCGCAACTAGAAGAGCAAACAAACTGACCAAGACATGAGGGTGGCAAAGGACCAGGGACAGAGATGACGCTAGATCTGTACTAAAAGTTGAACGCATGTACTAGAAATGCAGGATAAAACTTCAATGGTCTATCGATGTAGATGTTTGATATAATTTCTGAACTTGGGATGATTCTAGTCGAGGTCAGGGTGAATTTTGTTGGACGAGTGTGGGAGTACTAGCATAGGTGTCCATTCTGCGCGGATTCTAGCTCGGCCCTAAGCAATTCATCATTCAGCGACTCATGGCTTCTGAGATCCTGCGCTCAGGGGCGAGCGGCCCGCGTCAGGTGCTCAATGTGAGAGATTTCTTTATCCTGCCGAACGTTTTATTTACATGTGGATAATACCTATCAAATAACTAACTCCTATTAGATCTCTCCAATCATCTTAGTTTGTATTTTGAAACCAACCATTCCAGAACAATCAGTAGTGTTGTTGTACTCCTGAAACATCCGTAGTTACATGTTTTCGTTTTCTGCCATGGAGACTTACGTGGTGGTGTCATGTCCAACCACCGAGCTGTCTTACACAAACAAAGCAATCGTAAATCCAAAGGATACATTCGCCCAATTTGAACATATTGCTGTTAGGTACCCCAAGAAAAACGATGCCTACGTGTTCACCCTAACGTCAGATCCAGCCGTTCAGAATGGTAAAATAGCTTTCAATCTTACGGGCCGCAAATGGGCCTCCTTATGTACCGATAGCGTAATTGAGGCGGCCCCATATAAGTTCGAACCCGAACAATGTCTCAACACAATCACCTTCCTCACTGACTTCGCCTCCAAGAAGAGCGCCCCTTCAGACACCGAATTCGACACTGAAGATATGGCAAAGCAATTCTCGAGACAATATTACAATCAAGCTTTCACCGTGGGCCAATGTTTTGGCTACGCATATCAGTTCAATAACAGAAGAGTCGTCTTTGAATTGAAAGTCAAAGAACTAGAGGCTGTTAATTTTGAGAAATCGGTATCGAATGTTGAAATCGGTCTCACTACTGCTAATACAATCGTTATTTTTGAAAGAGCCGAAGGTTCTGATGTTAAACTCACCGGCGGCAACACAGGTAATGTTTCTGCACCTAAAATCTTCAGCCAGGACTGGGATTTCGCCAGTATGGGTGTCGGTGGTCTGAGTGAACAATTCAACAAAATATTCAGGAGAGCTTTTGCCTCCAGACTGCTACCACCCCAATTCGCAGATGCCATTGGAGAGAAGCACGTTCGTGGTATACTTCTTTATGGACCCCCAGGTACAGGTAAAACTCTCATTGCTAGACAGATAGGAAAGATGCTATTAGCTCGTGAACCCAAAATTGTCAATGGACCAGAGGTGTTGAACAAGTATGTCGGCGAGTCAGAGGCGAATATTCGTAAGCTCTTTCAGGAAGCTGAAGAGGAGCAGGCCAAAGCTGGTATAAATAGTGGTCTTCATCTAATCATATTTGATGAAATCGATGCAATATGTAAACAGAGAGGTAGTTCAGCTGGATCCTCAGGGGTCGGTGACAATGTAGTAAATCAGTTACTGTCAAAGATTGATGGTGTAAACTCACTACACAATGTCCTGCTTATTGGTATGACGAATAGGAGGGATCTCATTGATGAAGCGCTGCTACGACCAGGTCGACTCGAGGTTCAAGTTGAAATCGGCTTGCCAAATAAGGAGGGAAGACTTGAAATATTCAAGATCCATACCAAACAAATGCGAGAAAAAGGAATACTTGACCCCTCCGTCTCCCTCGAGGAACTCTCAGAAGTGACTCGAAACTACACTGGTGCCGAAATAGCGGGTCTAATTGGCGCAGCCAGATCAATTGCAATCAACCGGATAGTGAAGCCAGACTCGAAGGATGAGATCACCAAGGAAATGTTGGCTGGTATAAAAGTTTTACGCGCAGACTTTCAATATGCCATGGACCACGATGTAAAACCGGCACTTGGTGCCTCCGAAGATCAGTTGAAATCACTCGCACGACCAATGATACCATGGGATCCAATAATTGATATGATACGTTCCAAGTTCGCGGGCATCACAAAGAGGATTTCTAGCCTCGATGCAGACGAGCAAAGGCCCTACTACGTTGCAATAATTGGTGAACCAGGTGCAGGATCAACGACAATAGCTGCTAACATGGCGGCTGAGACGGGTTTTCCTTTTATAAGAGTGTACCAGGCTAGATCAACCGCCAGCAAGACGGAGAGCGCCAAGGTTCAATACATGGAAAAGCTTTTCGATGATGCAGCTCGCTCAGAATTGAGTTGTGTAGTCATGGACGGGCTTGAGGTTATCTTGGACTATTGTCATATTGGGCCTAGATTCTCGAACACTTCGAGGGCTGTTTTCACAACGAACAAAGACATATCCATGCCAAAGGGTCATAGAATGCTGGTCATCTGCACCTGCAAAAGTGAACAGTTCCTCAACGATCTCTTGCTGTTTGAAGTTTTTGACAAAATCATCCGAGTTCCTTCACTCACAAGGCCCGACCAAGTAGAGACAGTTTTATCTCAACTTTACGAGAGAGGCGACACAACATTTTCATCAGATCAGCGCGCTGAGCTCATTAGTCATTTGAGCTCTATACCTTTCCAAATGGGTATACAGAAACTAGAGAGTTTGATCATCGATGCAGCAGCCGAGGAACCAGCCAAGAGGGTTAAGTTCTTCCTAGAAGAGATGCATAATTTAAAACTTATCATAAGACCCTCTAAATTAGATTACTTTTGATTGTAATTTTTGTTGTTTGTTTTGACATAGTCGTATGTAATAAATCACAGTCTAGTTACATTTCTAGAATCATTCTAACTATTATATGATCCGCCATGTAGTTTTGTCTTACCTCTGTAATGCTGGCATCACACCATAGACTATGGCAAAGTATCAATATTGCTTTGGTCTGGATCTTTGTCTGAGTTGATCTCGGTTAGTGTTGCAGCTGCTCCAACTTCGTTTTCGACGGGACCCCTGGCCAAATTTTCCTCTATGTTGATTGAGTCCATCAGCACTAAACTTGATGGTCGCATGGTGAAGGAAGTGGATGTTACGAGTCTCCTTGGGATGGCAGCGGGAGGAGGATCACGCACCTTAATTGTGATGTTCGTCTCGTGCGATCCTTCGAAGGCTATATTCTCTCTACCATTAAGTCTTACATTTTGAGCTGAGGTATTGAAAGATACTCGTTTCATATTGGTGTCCGTAGATGAACCAAATCGACGCTGATGAGGTTGCTTAAAACTATCGACCCTTGCGGCTGTCTTAGAGCTTCTCGGCCCACTACCATCATGATGATGGCGCTTGGCCGTTACTGCCTTGGCAATTTGCTGAGCCTGGTGATCGAGTCTGTGGCCATTTTCGTTATGATGGTTGTTGGCGCCATTATGTCTTTGATGCATTGCATGGTTTTCGTGTCGATTTTCGCTTGTTTTACCGTTTGCCGAAATCATCTTGTCTAAGAATCTGAACATCCATGATTTTGTTACTATGTGCCTGAAGGGTTGACTCAAAAAACCGAAAATGATTGGATTCATCGCGGCCGTCAAGGATGCGCTGAGTTGCGCAAAGAAAGCCAACTCGAAGAACCACGGTGATGGGACTGCCTCGCTCCGGAAGTGTCTATAAATTATAGTGAATTGTAGCGGGGTCCAACAGATTATGGATGTTAGCAGATAAGTGAAGAGTATTTTCACAATTCTGCGTCGGTATTTCATGTTAATGCTCAGGCTGCTATTGCTTTGAGTACCTGCGCGAGATTGTCTCAGCTTTGCCTCAAATCTATCCATTTGGGCTAATATAATGACCAGCACTATTGTCATGAAGAAGGTTGGAAGGTAAATTAGGAACAAGGTTATAACAACCCAATAATATTTTGTATATTGGATTAGTTCGCAACACCAGACCTCGAGTAGGTCGCGCCATTGGCGTTCGCGCAAGCTGCGCCATACGAATAGGGGCGATGCCATAAGGATTGAGGTTATCCAGATTGTTGCAAGCGCGAGCCAGGATTGTCTGATTGTTATCCGTGTTCTACACGGTTTAACAACGCAAAGTAACCAATCTGAGGAGAGCACAATAAGCGAATAAGAGCTCACTAGAAGGCAGGTTATTTTAACGAATCCTTCAAAGCGACAGATAAAGGAGCCGAGGATATAGAATTGATAAATATGCGTTATTAGGGCGGCATTCGGGCAAACTATTGTTGTAAGTAAATCAGCTATTGCCATATTTAGAATAAAGATGTTTGTTGGCTTCGATCTAAATGGTTTGAATTTAAGCATTGAATAAATGATTGTTAAATTACCAATTATACCCAACAGAACGATCGGCGCAACAAATGCAAGCCTAAATAGAATATCTAACCAATCCTTTCTAATCCAAAGGAGCTGAATCTCTGAGAAGTTTGTCTCCTCCGGATTTAAAGTCTCTATCATTTGATCATAAATTTCCTGACTACTGGTGGTGCAATTATAGGCTTGCAAGTTGCCCCAAGATTGGCATTGATCTTTGTAAGCTGGCTGAGCTTCTGCTTGGTCATGGCTTGAGACAAAGGCAGTCGATTCAATTGGGTCGGTGGGTTCTCGGTTTGCCGATTGTTGGCCCAATAAAAGAGTTGAACTCCTATCAGCAAAGTGTTTGTTCGACATTTCGAGAGTTCTTAAGATTGTTACCTCCTATTATTGATCGAATGGCCGCTAGATTGACGCTTCAATTTGCGCTCGAAGCAATTCTATCACTACAGACTATTGATGGCGTTTCGCTCGAACAACCTGAAGCTGCTCGCTTTATCCTTCAAAACTTCAACCAAACTGAGACTTTGATGGCGAGAGAACAATTTGATCGCACTTGTCTCAATGGCCACCACAATGGCATCTGATTGAATTAGAATAAATGTCAAGTGTTGCATCCATTGGACGATGCTAGTGCATGGACATCGGGGAACAGTTACCGATTATGGCGCCAGCGGCGGCGCCCGAAGCAACAGGGTCGAAACTTGGGAGCAAGCGCCGAGAAGCCGCCGGTTGGCTAGCGGGGGCGACCAAACGCCAGCCCAAAGCGACTTGCTGATACTTATCAGCCACAAACACCCTGCAAGAGGCGGCTCATGGAAGCCTGAGCCTTGCTTGGTGCCGGCAGTGGCGACGGCGGCGGATCCAGAGCAAACATGGTGCAGCCACCACTAAATCTCTGCATTGGCCACCACCGGTGCTTGACGCGGGCACAAGCAAAACTTACCGTGCACTTTCCGCCTCCAACTGATCGCAGTGCCAAGCTCGCTCTTGCTATGCTTCATCTTTGCCTCTCTGGCTCGCTGAGAAGTGAGCTGCCTGGCTTTCAAGGGTTCAAGCCGAGCTCGAAAGTAAAATGGATCTGTGGCCCCCTCTGCGATGAAGCCTCATGACTCGCAAGGCACTCTCGGCGGGCCTCAATGGGACTCTGACGAGTGCGTCTCTCTCCCTCTCTCTCAGCGAGCCTGCAGCCCACCCGTCCGCCTGCTGTGGCCGCCAATGGATCAGGTTTTAATTTGGCAAGACGGTGCAAATTGTCATGCTCATTGTATTCAAAGCGCTCTTGCGTTTGCGGCCGGAGACACTTTGGAGCAAGTTGTCGCCAGCAGGCTCGGCGGTTTCTTGTCGCGGGGCAAGCGCCCGTTTGTTTCTCGCTTTAGCTCTCGCGATCAAGTAACAGAGTTGAGTCGCCCCCTCGACCCAACTGGCTTCTCGCCTGGCGTCCAGCGAGCCAACACCTGTTGCGCGCGAGTGAAACCCCCCATTCAAAGCTGCACTATGAAGGCGGAAGGACTGGCTCAACAATGCAGGCTGGTCAATGGTTGAGCTCGCGCCTTTGAGTCCGCCTTGTGGCGCGCGAGGTTTGTGGCCCGCGAAAGTTTACGCCCTCGCTCACCTTAGAACTTGGGAAACTTTCGCTCTCAGAAGTAAAGCAATGGCAACTTTTGCTTCGGTTCCGCAGAAAATAGAAGCCGGCCAGACTGGCGCTAGCAACAAGACAATTCGTCAACTGGCCCTCAAGCGAAAACTCGACACTAACGTTAGCCCGCCTCACTCAAGTCAACCTTTTCCCTTCCGGCTGAAGTGTCAGCCACACACAGAGGGCAGCCCCAATTTCGGCCGGCCAACCGTTTTCGTTGTCCTGTCACGAGAATGAAAATAGCAACGGCTTTGCAAATCAGTTGGCCAATCCTACACGCAGATTAGATCGAAAGCGACACATTCTGGCAAAGGAGTAAAGTGGCAGAGAACAGGTAAGGTAAGGCCAGTTAAGTTAAGGTAAGGCAAGTTTTTGCTGGAGCGCGAGTTGAGCAGAGTTGGTGCGAGAACGCGTTGAGGCCTCCAAGATGAAACTAGTGTTCCCAGCGCTCTTAATAGGCCTATTTTTGCAACAGCTGAGCATGGAACAAGTCAGAGGCCAGGCGGCCAACCAGATGGGCGAAGAGTTGGCACCGAAGCCGGTGCAACCGCCTAGAGCGCCGCCACCAGCTATAGTTCAAGCGGCCTCCTACTTGTCGCTCGATGGCCTATCGCTGGTGGTGATATTTGATCGGCCAGTCAATCTAAGTGATTCAATCGAGTCAGTTGAAAGGCGGCGCACAATTCTCGAGTCGCCAGACGAACAAAGGTATACAAAATCTAGATCAATACATTTGCTCGAGCAGAAGGGCGAGGGCGACATTGAGCGCGCAGAGAACACAAACAATCCAAGCCGAACTTACTGTCAAGATTTGAGGTCTCTCAAAAGTCAGCAAGTGGATGAGACCCAGTATTTGGTTGGCGGCATTCAATTGTGCGCCAAATTGCTAACCAAGAAAACTTTAAAATTATTGCACAAGTTCCAATTGCACAATTGCATTTGGCCTTCGAGGGTTCAATTCCTGGTGCAACTCGCAAAACCAATAACTAGCCCACCAATCAAGATATCCTTCAATCGGTTGACCATTGGCGAGCATGGTAGAGCTGGGGGTCCTACAAACGAGCGCGAATTGAGCGTCGATTTGAACAAGCTCCCCTTGGAGAGCCTCGGGGTTCCCCTGGCCCCTAAACTCGCGCTAACGGGGCCCAACCAGGTTCCACCCTGCGGCCAATTCTCGCTTAGCGCCCACCTATCGTCGCCTTACGGGACTTCGCCGGTTGACTCGATTAAGATCAGTTGGTTTGTGGAAAGGATTGGTTTTGTTGCGCCGCCACCTGAGGGCAGTTTGGCTGCTCAACAAGCGCGCACAACTAGCCAACTAGCAAGCCAAATAGATACGGCCGAACAAGCTGAGCTCAAATGGAAGGCCTTACAACAACTAGTTGCCTACAATGGAGCCACAAACCTCGTGCTTGACGCCCAATTCCTTCAGTCTGCGCCACAAAAATACGAATTCAAGGTAAGCGTAAGCTTTACAACAAGCTCAACAACAGTTAACCTGAACGCAACCCATCAAGTTAGTCGAATCGACTTTGAGACACCAATTGGAACCATTTATGGATCTCATATTCTATCAAATCAGCAACAATTGAACACAAACCAAGATCTTGTACTGCTTGCCGACATTCAAGTGCCCGATTGTGCAACAAATGTCAAACAAGTTGGCCTCTATTGGCAAGTGTCGGATCCGAGAGTTCGCTTTGACCAAACATATGCGCCATACTACTTGGCCCGGCCTAACACTCTGCCAGAGCAAGCGCTTTTAGAGTTCCGATTGAACCTATTCTACGGTATTCGGGTCAAGAAGTTTGCCACCTCGAGCGCTTTCATCGCAACCGGTGACTCCATCTTAGACTCGCAAATTTCAGATGGCCTCTTGATCGTGAACGTCGGCCAGGAGCCAACCAACGGAAGCCAGCTGGAGCTGTACGCAACATTAGACCCACAAGATGGCGCCAAGTACACCTACCAGTGGTCATGTTTTGATGGCAAAACTGCCCAATCCTGCTTCAAAAGTCTCAAGACAACTCTAAACTCAAACAGCACCAGATACCAGCTTGGCTCCGCCCTATCACATCCAACCGATCCAACCGCCGAGAGCGTGCGCGGTCAATCGTCGGGCGTCCAACTGATTGATCGGCAGAGGCAGCGGCAACATGTGCTCCGGCTGCCCCTAAACTGGCTCGACTCTGACGCCCAACTTTGGTTCGGGTTGCAGCGCTTTGACCGGCTAAACCCAAGCCAGCAGTCAAAGACCGAGTACGCGCTGGTTAGTGTCCAAGCCGGCTCAGGTCCGACGCTCACCATTGGGCCAGTTCTAATTGGAAGCTCGCGGCAACGAGCAACCCTGAGGAATCCGCTAACTGGGGCCATTGTGTTGCTGGCTAGAGCGCCAGTTATCGTTGTCGGCCATCTTGGACCAAGTAAATTGATCAGTTCCTTCGTGTGGCACATGCCAAATCACCCTCATCCACTCCACTGGACCAGTAAGAGCACAACAAACCCACTGACCGGCGAACAGGAGCTGGTGACCGAGTTGCACCTGAACCCAGGCCTACAGGTGGCCCACGCGCACCAACAAATCCAACTGATTGCCTGCACCCAGTTTGGTTTGCGCGCTACAGCTGCCCTAAACTTGGACGTAGTTCAGGGAGTCAGCCAGTGCAGGATTGAGCCAACCAGCAACACACTCACCAATTCGCTTGTTGTTTCGGTTAGCCACTGTAATATACCGACCGGACTGTCCCCAGTAACCTACCAAATCTATCTAGCCGACACAACTGGCTCAGATGGCTTCATTGAGGGAGCTCGAACTGGTTCGAGCGACCCAAAGCAGCAGCAGGAGGACGATTACATCAACGAGACGGATGAGACCTTTTTGGAGGGCCTCTCCGAGCCCATTACAATGCCGCAGCTGTCGCCAGTTTTCTTTCTCGGCACCTTGAGCACTCTTAGTCTGGCTGTTTCGGGCACAAGAGTAAATGAGGCGGCTAACTCCTCCGTGTCCAACCCGCCCGAGAGTCGAGTTAGATTTGGCGCGCGAGTTTGCGACCGTTTGCAAACCTGTCGCATGTTCTACTCGCCACCAGTTGGACCCAAGAGCCTCCTGCCCAACAAGGTTATGGCAGATAACAACCAGTCGCTTGCCTTAATCCAGCTGACGCCACAGCTTGCGGGCGAAAATTCGAGGATCCAAGTGGAGCAGCAGGCTGAGGCTCTAGCGCAATCGATTCAATCTATGATCGAGGCGGCAAAGCGGGCAAACTTGGCCGGCAACTCCATTGCCGCCATATCCGTTCTCAATGGCGCCATTAATTTGGGCCAGAAGATGTTGTCTGCTGCGAGTTCATCGCTGCCAGTCAGCATGAACAAGCAAGCTGCTTTGCCTCTTGATGGGAGACAATACGAGCGCCTGGAGCAATTCAGCCCACAAGGAGGAGGCGGCGGCGGTTTGATAGCGGAGAATCGGGTTAGGGATCTACTGCAGGTAGCAATGAGAGATTGTTTACATTATGGCTCGCAATCGCTGCAACGTCAATTGCACTACACAGACTCAGGCCAAACAAACCTAGTGACTCACTCGATGGCACGCATTTTAAGCTCGCCAGCAAGCGGAATCGAGCTTAAGTTTAAGGCGCTAAAGCTAATGGCACAATTGACTAGACGCAGCATAATTGAACAACTAAACTTGAAACTAAACTGCCTGGCCGACTTCAAATCAATACAAGCCGGTTATGAGTCCTTATTTGGAACATTCAGCCACTATTCTCTAGATTCGAACGATAAGCCCATTCAACGGCTCCACACCAATAACAACAACAACGGCAAGAGCAGGTCTAACGAGAGCAGCAACTCTAGCACAGATAGAATTGATCCAACTCTCGCAACAACCACTTCTAACTCATTCTCTCCCATCAGTTGGCCGCAGCAACAACAAAAACAACAACAACAACAACAACATGCTCAGACGTCACCACAAACCGGAGTGAACAGAAGGAAACGAGAGGAGGCCATTTTAGCTTATCTAAGATCTGTTCGCCAAGCCTACAGATCACTGATCTCCGCGGCCGCAATCCAATTGCCGCTGGGCGACAGTCAACAGTTTCATTATGCTTCAACCGGCGGAACTAAGGAAAACAACAGCCCACTTGCTGGCGCCACAAGCTTATCCAACGCGAGATCTCTTCCATCCTCCTCCTTCGCCTCCACTCCTAGCTCACCACTGGCCACATCAACAGACTCAATTGGCGCCTCGGACATAATGAGCTCCTTAGCGCACTTAACTGACATTTCCACTCAGACAATAGACGTTGACTTGCACGAGTTAGGTTCAATTTCGGTTCAATTTGACGAAAGGTTGCTAAACAAGTTGAGCCAATCTATTGCCCGACGCCAGCTAAAATGCCGAAACGATACGCTAACAAAGTGCGCCACTTTTGTCCTCTCGGTGAGCTCGTTTGCAGGTAAGGCTCCCTTCAGGGCGTTAGATGGTGGCGCAAGCCTCCAGGTGCCCATAGTTGAGGTTAGCCTGCTTTCGCCAATCGATGGCTCCAACTTGCTTGACTTGCTGCAAAGTCAGCCCAACAAAGAGCAAGCTGGCGACCTGCTTAGAGCAGAGGATGTTGGCGTGTCTGTAGTATTTACCTTCCCAACGAACGGCAACGAAACACAGGCCAACATGATTCCCAAGGCCACCGCTGAACCCTCCTCTCTTCCCTACAAGTGCTATCAGTTTGACGAGGACACAAACGAGTGGACTGAGTCAAAGATAAACGAGCGCTCCGAGTTGCTTGCCGACCAACCGGACGGCGGCCAACGAATCAGGTGCTCCTACAACACACTTGGCGCCTTTGGAGCCTTCAGGAGCAAGCCCCCGCTAGGTGAAGCCTCTAGACACTTCTCCATCCTCCTCGTGGTGCTCTCGCTGCTTGGTTTCGTCTTTCTCGTCTCAATTCTCGGCTGCTTGGCCTCGAACTCGAGGGCAAAGAGGCGTACTCGCAAGAGCACAGGCTCGAGAGTTCATGGCAAGCGCACGCAAATGGACGACGACGATGGAAGCGCGCAAATGCATCCGGAACAAACATACAGAAACGAACTCAACTATCCACTTTGAATCAAGCCGCACGACGCGTCACTTACCTGGCCGCGGAGTGCAAGGCTGGCTGAACAAAAGTTGCCAGAGTTATAAGGAGTAAAAAACTGTTTAACATTATCTTTTCTTGCTTTATTATTTCTCAGAAAGCCAGTGCGCTGATCTAACTAACTCTCAATGGTTACATAACTAAATAAGCGAGCGCTTCGTCATACTTGAAACGTCTAACAAGTTTTTACATCTGCGGCGCCGCTCGCCTGGTTACCTGGGCGCTTGGCTGCCTGGGCTGGTAACGTAGCAAACGTTTGCCTTTGAGATTGATGCTGGAGCTGAGATTGGTTTTGGTTTAAGCCTTGAGTTGTCGACATCAAATTCGATGAGAGCTCTGCAGCTCGTTCGAGATCAAAGATTTCTGTAACCTGAAGTCGGTCCTTTGCGTCCCTGAAATAGTAAGCAAAAATTCTAGCCTCCTGATTTGAGGTAACATCCACTATGCTATCGAAGGTATCCTCAAGCGAATGAACTTGGCCTGAGCTGTTGCTGTTGCTGCTGCCGTTGTTGTTGTTGTTGTTGCCGTTGGCAACGGTGCTGGTGGTTGAGTTGCGCGAGCTTTTGCACTTTAGCACTCGAACTCCTTCACTAGTTATTTTGACCGAGACGTCACCTGGGCAGGTGAGTGCCGGTTTTGTTGCTTGCTCGTTGGTGGCGCTTGCGCAACTTATCTGACGGCCAACCACCAAACCTCGGGCTGCTCTCGAGGGACGAACCTTGTCAGTTTGCTGCTTTATCGCTTCCTTCTCCAAATCAACCCTTGCGTTGCCGTCCCACTCACCGCCGGGCACTCCAATTAACAGTTCAGAGGTGGACCTCGAGTGGATCGTTCGAAGGGTTGTGAGCAAAAATTCAACAATTCTGTAAATGCAATCCAATATCTCGCTTCGAATGAACGGCAATCGGCGCCAACACTTTGCAACTAGAGCAAAGGAAATGTCGACGGGCAAATAGTATGGGGCGGCCAAATAGGAGAGGTACTTGATTGGTCTGTGCGAGTAGATCCAATTTGAGAGGCTCTTGTTAACTGCATCGCAAGCGTCACGAATCCTATCACTAAACTGCTCGGGCAGTTGAGGCTCATAGAGGGCCTTTTGTCTGATTAGAACGCATTCATCGCAATGCTCATCGCCATAATCGGCGCCACTCCACGAATCCTCGAACTCTTCTTCAGTATAAACGAGACAATGCGATGATTGTTGACTATACAATTGGCTAGTCGTTGATACGATTGAATTTCTCCGCTGTCTTTCGTTGATTTCGATCATCTTTTGCTCCTGCTGCTCGAGTCTGATATGATGATTCTCACTAAAACTTGAAGTTGACTTCATTGACTCAACACTGTTCACCTGGTTCGTGAACGCCTCCTCCATATCCTGGCCATTTGTTGTAACAAGCAAGCTCGATCTAATCTCCAAACATTTAGTGCATGAGATTAGTTTCATTCGCTGTAAGAACCTGATTCCGTCAGCAAAACCTTGCTCGCAGAGGTCACTCAAGACTTCTGGCGGCGGCGGCAGAAGAGCATGCGAAAGCCTGTACAGGTTGTTCGGCGAGATTGAGAACGAGGTGTTTGAGAGGCTAACTTGGAGCAAGTTGAATGTATCATCCTGGGGGCAAATGTCTGATTCGCCCGCAAACGGCGAGACAGTTACCGTTTTGTCGTCCAATATAAGCAGGTTGTTGCTGAAGCCGCCGTCTATGTAGGTGACTCCCTTGAACTTTGGAGCAACTAAACCGGACCAGAGGGGAATGAAGCAACTGCAAAGAAGAACCTGGATAACCTCCTCTCTGGTTGCAAACTCGCTAATTATGACGTTTTGGCCATCGCAAACTCTTGTTAGCGAGACATGCAACTTTCCGCTGGCCCTCAAGTGCACATCCTCAGGCAAACCGCGCTCCAGAGCCTCTCTAACAGTGGCGCTAATATCGAATGAGGGATGGAAGGGTCCGAGTGCCCTTGCACGAGCGTCAATGGCAACCCTCAGGATGTCGGTGGTTGCGTAAGCTAGTTGCAAGTTTCCGCAAATGTGCGCCACCGCAACCAGGGCACCAGCAGAGGAGCCAGATATCTTGTGCATTGATAGCTGGGGCGCGTACTGGTGGAAGCAGGAAGCAACTCCAACGTGATATATTCCCAGGAAGCCACAACCGCAGAAGGACAAGTTTACGTCCTTCTCCTCCTTCTTTGCTCGTTGCCGCCGCCGCCTCTGCTTCTTAACATCAACCCTCTCCCTTCGGTCCAGTCTGCTGGACTGCTCTCTCACCTCTTGTTTTGTTGCCTCTTTCTCCCTGAACAGTCTGGTCGGTTCGTCTTCGTCGCTGCTACTGGCGCTGCTGTTGGTATTGCTGGTGCTACTACTAGTGCTGTTGCTATTGCTGGCGCCGTGGCCACTGCTGCCGCAAATGCTGCTGTGATTGCTCCTCTTGTTGTCGTTGTTGTTATTGTTATTATTGTTTTCGCAAAAATCTTCGTCCTCATCACGACCAAAAACACTCTCTGACCGCGGCGACAACGACCTCTTGGCCGAACCATGTAACTGGATGCCCCGATTACCATCTCGGCCCCCCAACTCCTCTCGCCCTCGCTTCTCTTGCACCAAATGCTCAGTCTGCTCTCGCATCAAGTTATCTGGCTCCAGTTGCCCTCCAATCCAGTAGTTTTCCTTCATATTGTTGCAGCAACAGCGGTGCTACACAAACTGATGCCGTCTCCGTACAAAGCTCCAAAGCAAAACTGTGCTATCGATCTCCACCAACAATCGCGCTACTTCCAGAGCCAAAATCCCACAACAAGTGCTCGTGTGCGCGTATGCATCTGTTTTGGTGAAATACCCTTATCTCTCTACCTGCAGCTCGTCCCTAATGCTCTACGCTTGTTTCCCTTCTCGCGTGTGTGTTTGTGTGTCTGCGCTGGCGCTCTTGTGTGTGTCTGCTGGCCTTCCTCTCTGTCTATCTCTCTCCAATGATTCCAATTTTACTCCCTCGCTCAGGTTGCAATTTTCTCGCGCCTCCCCTGACTGCTGATCTTGAAGTCTGCTTATTGATGGTCCATTGGTAACAGTACTTGTTACTCGCTCCCCAAAGTAAATTAGCCCGAGTTTGATCAATCTAGCCACTATCTTTTAGATTAAACACCAACTCCCGCTCACTGATCCCTCCCTCTCCCTCTCGTTTGGTCTAGTTACTCGCTCTCAAGCTGGGGAATGAGTCTGCTCGCAATCCGCGCCAACTTTGTCCTGCTTCATGGGCACCAATGGCAAGCTAGATTGTGCAATGAATTCCCTTCAACCGCTCACTCTAATGAGTCCCAGAAGCTCCGCTTTTGCCGTACGGCAGTTTAGCTAGATCTCTCAACATGATATGAGCCTATCGAAACGAGCCGATGATGTAAAGCTGGTGGCCAGATCTCTCCCTCCCGTTTGCTCCCTCCCTCCCTCTCTCTCATTTGGCGACGCCAACTTGGCGCCCTCTCGCCACAGACTTCTCATGTTTGATGAACATCATTATCAATGCTGCCACCCCTGCTAACAACAACAACAACAACTGCAACGGCGCAGCACTAGTAACGGCCAAACAGCAGACTACCCGAGTCGATTCAGTGCTAGCCTACTCTACTCTTTTGGACTTGATTCCGATTTTGATCCTTAATCGAATGCTAGTGATGGAATGCCACGTTAGCTGCGCCGGCGCAAGCCAAGTAGTTCTTTGTCGTCATCTCTAACTTTGTTGTCGCTCATCTCAGTTTGCCAAGCTAGCTGGCAAGCCGGCTGACTAACAAGCTGACAGAAACGCTGACTTGAATTACCAAGCCAGTTTCAGAGCCAGACGATCGGAGAGCTTAAGTCGGCCCATCGGCGCCGCCTTCATTGAAATCCAGCCCAGCTCTGGTCCTTTGCCAGATGATACTGCAAAAGTATGCACAGGCCGCCCGGCGCACCTTCGCAAGACCACCAACTCCGACTGATGAGCTCGCTGACTCATGACAAAGGTGGCCGTCCTTTGGCTCTGCTCGGAGCAGAGAGACCATCAAGCTGCTAAGCGGAGCTACTGTCTAGAGGCTAAGACGTTGATCATGTATAAAGGACAACAAGTGGAGAATCCAAAACAAACTTTAAACGCTCTTTTCGTCTGCTCGAATCAGTTTCCATGTTTTTGGCCATCTGAGGATAGCGGCTAACGATTGTAAATACATTTATTTTGAGTTTTAATTCTACACTCACTCCCACACACCTTGCCCTACAAATGCCAAGAGTTCGATCCTTTCCGATCATCTGGTCCGCGAGCGAAATATATTCTGCCATAGAACCTCTCAAGGATATGCATGAGTTGGGTGGATGAAACAGGTAACGATCGCGCGAACCAAGATGAATCAAGACGGTCTCACGTTCCGCGGGCTCGAAGCATTTATTCACTGATGAGAGAGGCAGAGTTTACGACACTTGCAATACTTTTAGTTTTGGAGGGCTAGTGATTTGGTGAGGCTATGTGGGGCAACGTAATCTCTATTTGGGCAGAGTTTATTCATGCTTTGCTGAGTCTAACAGAAAACAAAAGTGACGACGAATCATGTACGTATCTGTTCCTGGCTTCTCAAGCTTAGTTCGTTTAATTTATTGCTGTATGAAGCCAACATCGGTTTTTCCGAGTAAAAGACACTACTGGAGTGAGACAAGGTGGGATGCCGCCCGCGCAGGGCCTGAAAAGAACCTGCTTGGTATCATAAAGGATATGTTGCCGGCAATAAGGTGAAAGTGGTATGCAGGGCTTGTCACAGGCCTGAGGCGTCTTCGAGAAAATGCATATGTTTTGGCGTACGTATGGCTGGAATAATACTGTCGGCCTAGCTGGCGTAGGTATCGATGCCGGCGCAGACACCTGAACTTCACTCTTTATGTCTAGACCCTCTTTTGTGGCCTTTGAAGTTTCTTTGTCGTCATTGTTCTGCTGCTCTGGTTGTTGTTGTCCCTGTGAGTCACCTTGAACTGACGACACTTGTTGTGGCTTACTACTCTTGGCATGACAATGAGAGTTCGGATGGGGATGAGGTCCAACGGTCGGTGGACGGGAAAGTCGTCTTCGCTTCGCCTGCTCCTGTAGAAGGGACTCAGGGCCGAAGGTTTTGTGATACCTGAGCATGGCGCGCAGTTTCGCATAATCTGGACTGTCGCGATTGTTCCTAAAAGAATATTGCTCACCGAACATTTCGTCCTCGTTCCTTTGAGCTTGTATGTACTTCAACCTCTTCTCTTTCAAGATGTATTGTATGTGTCCATACTGTTCGATGTAAAGCCTTCGTAACTTGATCATCTTGTCCCTCAAAGTTCTCGTTAACTCCTCTTCGGTGAAAATCGAAGCATGCTTAAACATATCGAGATTATTATCCACAGATTCCGTATCCGAATCAGCGTTGTTATGGCGGGCGGCTATTTCCTCCAGAGTTGGTAGCTCTAACAATACAGTCTGTTCGTTCTGACGCAGATAGTTGTATTTGGCAAGAAGTTTAGTCAGTTTAGCACTGGGAACTGCTGAACCATCTGGCTTAGATATCCAGAAAGTGTTCGTGCTTTGAAGCTTGGATTTCTCTGGATCTTTGCTATGATGAACCAAATCCTCGAGGAGATCGTTTGACTCTGAGTTTAAATCTTCGAAGGGTATTGCTGGCATTGGCGGGGCATTGACCCTCAAGGATCGATGGTACTGGCAAAGGGGTGATGCTCGTCTGTCGACTTTGTGGGCGGCTCTTGTACAACGACGGCCGGTGACAGAGTGAACGAAAGTACATTGTCTATAGGGGGCAGTCTTGTCATTCATAATATGGTCGATGCAAAACTTGTGGCCTTCGAGACGATTATTCAAACAAATTTTGTGCAAATAGGCACAAAAGGGCCGCTCCAGGGCGGCGGCTATCATAGATTTCGAGGGTCGACCCCGCCGACCGGTGGGCACCCTCTCCCTGGTTCTGACCACTTGATTGTTCATCTTCTTTTCGACCTACTTTTTGGATTGTTATTTCAGAAAATCTAATCAATATATGAATATATATTTAAGTTTGTATAAATCCAAGCAAACTTAGACATAAGTAGAATTTATTCTTGGAACGGGCCAACGGCGGGCTCTCGGCAAGTTTTCAATGCTGACACGCTTGCGTATTTCTAAGAGAGAGAAATCCGCGCACTCAGCGCCCGTGCATCAGGGAAAGCCAAGAACAGATATATCGTTCGCTCGCGGTTCGCCTCAAGTTCAGAGGTTACCTGGGGGTGGCCGACAGAACTTTGTGGTTAATTCATTTGATTCGATGAAACGGGTGCTCCACCTGGTTCAGGCTTTTTCTAGGCTGCTTCAAAAGCTGAATAATTAACAGGAACATCAAACGAGTCTAATCTTAGCTCTCGTATGGAAGTTATCGATTGGTGGTGCGTGTGCTGTCGGTGAAGGCTGCGTTGTCTGAGCAGAGAGTGCTGATTGGCGCTTAGTCGACGCTTGAGTCTTTCAGGTTGGGTAGCAGAGCTTGATTGAGGAGTGGTGGGGCCTGATAGGGTTTGCATTTCCATAACGAACGAGTTTGCATTTGGCGTCCCGCCTGCAATGCTATTCGTTTTGATCAAAGTCTCACCAAGATCTCGATCTGGAACCGATTCCAACTGCATCATATCAGCCGGGGGAGCGCTTACAATGAGAGTTCTCGACTCTTCTACACCTGGATAGATGTACGGTTGGATTCCGAGTTGCTGCTCGCAACTGACATCCGGATTCAGAGGCGGTTGTCGACCAAACAAACTTTGTCTCAGCTCACCTGAACCCAAATCAATCGACCAGAGGCGCTTTGAGTATAGTTTCTTCTTTACTTTCTTGACAAGCGGAATCTCATCACTTATTGAGTTCTGTCTTGTTGTAGCTAGAGAATCTGTCTCGTATGGTCTAGTCCTGTGAGGTAACTCTGTGGCCGCTTTAAAAGTAGAATCCAGATCATCCTCTCGCATTTGAGCAAACTTACTATTTATATCAAAATGTTCCTGGATTCTAATAGCAACGGCCGCCACTATTTCACGCATTACCAAGGGATCCAAATTTTCCGCAACCATATAGAATAGAAACCAATCGCCGACATCGCAATGACGACAAATGATTCGAATATGGCGTTCGCTTGCTAGTTTGCACCTTGATATCAGACCCTTGCAGCGGACTTCTCCAGAAAAGATGGCCAAGAGGCGGTATATTATCACAATGAAGGTGAGCAAGGCGAGAATCAGAAACCAGAACCAGAGAGCAATATAAATTTTCTCGTTGATGATATTCAATGGGAGCAAACAAAGGGCGTCGTGTTTTTGAACATCACCCGAGCTGCCAAAGTCATAGTAGGTGCATTTTGTGATTCTGGGAAATATGTAGGTCATTGGGTCAATCATGGCTGTGCTCCTGCCTGAGGAAAGTTGGTTCTTCATTCGATGGCTTGTTGGATTTGGCAATGTTGAGCTTGGCGAGCTCGAATTAGTTTGTTGTTGCTGTTGTTGTAGCGGAAGGCTCATCGAATTGGTGGACGAAGTTTTGGTTGGATCGAATTGACTCGAGATGGATGAGGATGAGTATTGCACAACATCGAGGCCATAGCGTAAGAATTGTCCATCGAAGAATCTGTTAGTGGCCCAAAGTTGTCCAAGGAGGTTGATGAGACAGATGAACTCACAAAGAAAGTACTTGAATGCGTATCTTTTGTGACAACCGAGATGATCATAGATGTACTCGATCACAATCTCTTTCTTCTTTTCGCGCTCCTGGTCGCTTAGAACGGCAACCCTAAGCCCACCAGTGATCGCTCGAATGAGCCCGTTTTCCCAAACCTTCCACAGGTAATAGGGTAGGTGAAAGAGGAGGCCCTGGATGAAAAGTACCATGCCAACCCATTGGTAGTAGGCGAACATTTTAACCTCGCGCCCGCGAGTATTGTCAATGCAAGGATATGGGACTTCGATGCCAACTTGCTGATTGCATGCCTGTGGAACACTGAACGTACTTTGAACCCAACAATAGGAATTTAGAAGCGAATCGGGTATTTTGTTGACTGAATGACATTCGATAGGTTGGCCTACATATTGGCGAGCAGTAATAACTAGACTGAACGAGACCAAGAGGGTTGAGGTAAAAAACCAATGGCATCGAAATATAGCATTATCAATGCTGATACTCCGTCTTTTCACAACCAACCTCAGGCCGCTGAATATATCCAACATTTCACCTTTGGATGACCGTTGGCTCCCTTTGAAAATTAACTCTTATCTCCCTAACAAAGCTCAGACTACCTGTGGACATTTGACTGCGAGTTTAAACTGGGTCTTCGCACCTCCAAGTTCGCAACTGTCTCTTGTTGCGCCCGATCAATGTTGCAATTATTTCAGATTTATTTGTCGAAAAATTATGTTGGTTGATTGGCATTGCAATTCAAAATGAGCACTCAAACTTGAAATTTGCTCCAGTATCTGTTCTGCATCTGATTGGTTTGCTCATGAATTCTCACCTGCTGCTTGAGAGTTGCTTGTTGAATGGCTCTGGGGCCAACGTTGGGGCGACTTTGAATTGGGGCTGTCTGTATCGAGTGCAACGCTCGCTCAGAGTGCTCTTTTTGATTCTAATGCAATTTGTTTGCTACGATTCGAGGTGCAGTGCCTGGTATAAGCATGGTTCGCACAAGAGCAGATGGGGTTCTAGAGGCGCGCCTAGCGACTCGCACTCTACTTCTGTTAGGCCGCTCGAACTCAAACTCAGCCACAATTTGGGCCCAATAGTCAAGAGCGTAATTTAGTCCCTCTCATACCCTTTCTCACCCCTCTCTAGCAACAGAGATGGAGTGAAGGGGCCACACTGAGGCCTCGCTTATGCCGTGACACTGAAGCGGGCGGCAGATTACACTTGTCTGATATATCATGAACTACTAACTCTCTATGCCACAACAAAACAACCAGAATGCATTACTCTCAACCACAATTGCCGGCTTCGTTGTATTTCAGCTTTTGGTGTGCAAAAGTTACTTGAGTCTCACCGAATCTTTGAAGTGAGCGCACTAGACAGGTATTTAGAACAAAAGGAGGTAGCTTGCACAAGAAGCTCAGCAAAGGGGTAAAAAACTACTCGCAATGATTATAATTAATTGTCAACAACAATGGCCTCATTCGGGAACTCTCAAACACGTGAAACCTAGTGGATATGCCCACCTAACTTCGCCAACGCTTACTTCCTGCTTCCCACTTATGGCCGCGCACGGGTTGAGGAACTCTGAGTGGGGGGTTCACGCGTTCATAAGTAGGCCATCTGAAAAAGGCTTACATTCTAGTTTGACCGACTTCTAGGCCATTCCACTGCCACCCCATCTAAGCCTCGGCCGTAGACCCGGAGTCTGCGCAATTGCGATGGCCTGTTTCCGGTCCTATGGTCGCCCAACTCGCAGGATGGAGTGCGATGTCTGAGGTTGCGCAGGAGCTTGCTGCTCAATGGTGGGGTCATAAGCCCGAAGACTTGGACCGGTGAGTCAACAAATCGCAACAACGGTCGCATGTAACGGACGCTCTCAGTTAAATTCCAAATTTCCTTTCTGCAATATACTACCTGCCATCCAGGTATTACAAGGAATAAGAAATCGTGTATCCAAGACACCTTGTGAAAATCCAAGGATTCACTAACTAGTCCCAGGGTCAAGCCTCTGCCATATTCCCTAAACGAACTTTGAATAGTGCCCTCTCAGTATTGAGGTATGAGCTGTTTTAAGGTGCGTATAGATCTACCTGAACTAAGGCAACCGGCATCAACTAAGCCGTGTTTGCTTGAGCTGGTAGTCGGCCACTGTACGGATTTGTGCTCACGAATAAAATAAAAAAATTACAGTTGGTGTAAATAGAATTATTGTGCTCGCTGGTGCTAGATGAAGGAAAGATGCCTATTTAGAGTTTTATACTGCGCCCTCTATCGGGGGAATTGTTTCTGTCATTAGTTTTTCAAGTAGAAAATTGAAAAAGCACGAATTAGCCAGCACGGGGAAGGACCCCCGCCCCTAGAGGCGAGTTTC